>Ga0209427_10004378_pt1 | contig 16328 bp, 18 predicted proteins | sample DeeMarSWOR136_30_FD_187465 | JGI IMG/M metagenome (GOLD analysis project Ga0209427, IMG submission 187465) | Marine sediment microbial communities from White Oak River estuary, North Carolina - WOR-1-36_30 (SPAdes) (version 2) | ecosystem: Environmental > Aquatic > Marine > Intertidal zone >...
TGCCAAAGGCTGAATTCAAAGACGCTACAGACATTCTGAGAACTGTGAGGATGATAAAAAGTCCCGCTGAGATATCATGTTTAGAGAATGCTGCAAAAATTACGGATGAAGGTGCAAAAACAGTCACCGAAGCTTTAGAGGTAGGTAAAACAGAACTTGAAATAGTTCTCCATGCAGAAGCTGCTATGAAATTAGCAGGTGCTCGTGAACTTTCATTTCCAACAGTTCTTGGATCGGGAGATAGAACAGAGTTAATTGTTCCTCAGCCAACAGAAAAGAAGATAGAAATGAATGACCTTATTTTAATGGATCTTGGAGGCAGGTATAATGGATATTGCGCAGACATTTCTAGAGCAAAAATTGTTGGTTCTCCTACACAAGAACAGAAGGACCTCTTTGAAGTCGTATTACAAATGCATAAAGAGGCTATCGATGCAGTAAAGCCTGGTGTTAAAGCCTATGAGGTGCATGAGGTCGGAAAAAGTGTTGCACAAGAAGCCGGCTATGGAGAATATGTTGTGCATCTAATAGGACATGGTTTGGGGCTAGAAGAACACGAACCCCCCATACTTGAAACGGAAGAAACTGAACTAGTTCCAGGAATAGTTCATTCGATCGAGCCAGGCCTTTATGTACCAGGGGTCGGTGGGATAAGGGTTGAGGATACGGTTTTAGTGACTGAAACTGGTTGCAAATTATTAACTTCATTTGACAGAGATCTTTGAATTTCAGATGACACTCCCAATAATTAAAAAGGTACAGAAGTACATGTAAAACCCAGTCTATCCAATTCGAGAGGTGAGTAAATGTCTGAACATCCTTTAAAGATTATTGAAACGCTCGATCCAGAACTTCACAAACTTGTACAGAATACTGCTGAATTTGCCCTTGAGGATGGTGCATTACCTCAGAAGTTTAAATTTCTTATTGCGATGGCTCTAGATGCAGCTCATGGTGCAGTTCGAGGGGTAAAATTTTTAGCTCGAGCAGCAATGCAATCAGGTGCGACAAAAGAAGAGGTTATGGAAACATTACGTGTCACTCATTATGTTAGTGGTGCAGGGAGTATCTACACGGCAGCACAAGCACTAGGAGAGTTATTTTAACCAAAAAATTTACCGGGCGCTTGTTTTCACCCTTTTTGAAAGCAATAAAGGTGAATGGTTTGCATGTTGATACTCATATTCATGCTGACGGAATGAGCGAAGATGAACTGAGATATATGGTCTCTAATGGTATAAAACGCGCAATTACATGTGCATTTTATCCTGTGGAACCAAAATATCAGCAAACTTTTATCGATTTGTTTAGAAGAATGATCGATTTCGATGTACCGCAAGCAAAAAAAGTAGGGTTAGCTCTCCATGTAGCTGTCGGGATTCATCCCCGTTCCATTCCACAAACTAACTATGAAATGGTTATTGAATCTATGAATTCCTTAATTGAACACAATTTGGTAGTAGCATTTGGAGAAACCGGCCTACAAACTGGCTCAACAAAAGAAATTGAAGTTTTAAGAGCACAAATAGAACAAGCAAAAGAACACGATTTTCCTATAATAGTCCATACTCCTGGTGATAGCAAACTCGAAATTACCGAGAAAACTTTGCTTTTGATTAATAAGACACGAATCAATCCCGAACTGGTTATTATAGATCACGTCAATGCTGAGTCGATTTCCATTGTAGATACTTCAGGATATAACATTGGTCTAAGTGTACAATATAATATGTTAACACCAGAGCGTGCGTCTGAGTTAGTTATTCAGTATTCTGATAATAATGATATTGTGTTAAATAGTGATAACGGTTTTAGAAAATGCGATATTGCGAGTGTTGCAAAGACAATCGATAGTTTGGGAGCTCTTGAGGTTGAAAAAAGTCTTCTAGAACGTGTATCTTACAAAAATGCTGATAAAATCTTCAAATTATAAAAACTACTCGTCTCCAATAATTTCTTATCTGAGGTTCTTTGAATGATTGATGAAGAATATGACGTTATCGTCACCGGAGCTGGACCTGCGGGGCTCTCTTCTGCACTGGAATCAGCAAAAAATGGCGCAAAGACTTTGATCCTTGAGAAGAAGCAAGTAATTGGAGAACCTACGAGAACATCTGGAGGCACATGGATCGATTATCTTGAAAGTTATCCTTTTAGCGAAAAAGCATTAGGAAATCACATAAGAGGATTTTATTTTTGTCCCCCATCGCTAAAAGAAGTTTATTTTGAACTTAACAAGATAGTTGGCTACGTGATTAATGTAAAGGCGTTTTATCAGGAGCTGGCAACGATGGCAAACAAAGCAGCAGCAAAATTTAGCAATGAGGACTGGGATTCTCTTATATCCTATACAAAAAAGTTCAATGAATACCCAGAAATTGGATTACGCTTTATTAGGAGTGAGTTTTCAATCCATGATCTTTTCAAGATCTCTCCAAAGTTTGCTTTAAAATTAGGGTTCAAGACACTTTGAACCTTAGGAACTTTATCCGATTATCATTTGTTTTTACTTTCAACCAGCGCAATAGCAACCGCAATACTATCAGTGTAAGAGAGACTTATAAGTATGTTTTTATTTTTAGCGAATTCTTCCAGATTTCCTTTTAAGATAACATAAGGTCTGTTATCCTCGTCCCTTGCGATTTCTACTTCTTTTCCATCGCCCCATCCTGTACCAAGGGCTTTGAAAATAGCTTCCTTAGCTGCAAATGTGGTTGCAATGTGAGGAATAGGATTCTTCTTTGTTTTAAAATATGCACGTTCGTTCTGTGTGAAAACCTTGTCAATGAATGCCTTATTTTTAGAATGCTGCTTTACTTTTCCTAATTCAATTATATCTATACCTATACCCTCTATCAATAATTAACCAACCTCATAGTCTCTATTGCTATTTTTTTCTCTTCATCAGTACCTATAACAAGAACCTTTATTTTAGAATTATCTGAGCTTATTATTCCATCTCTTCCAACCATTTGTGTGTTCTTGTTTTCATCAATCTCTATGCCAAGAATCTTTATGTCCGTAGAAAGGCTTCTCACCAAAGGACGATGTTCACCTATTCCAGCAGTAAAAACGATCGCATCTACCTTGTCAAGCGCTGCCGCGTATGATCCAATATATTTTTTTAGTCTATAGCAAAACATCTCGATTGCGAGCCTAGATCTTTTGCTTCCTCTTTTGTACTCCTTTATTATGACCCTTATATCTTTTCCGACACCAGAGATGCCAGTAAGTCCGCTTCTTTTGTTTAGGAGTTCATCTATTTCACTAAAAGTCATTTGTTTCTTATTTGCAAAATATATAACTACACCTGCGTCTATATCACCACTCCTCGTACCCATGATAAGGCCCTCCAGTGGAGTTAATCCCATGCTTGTATCAATTACTTTTCCGTTTTTCACCGCAGCCATACTGCATCCCGCACCGAGATGGCATGTAATAAGATTTAATTCGCTCAGTGGTTTGTTAAGCAACTTTGCTGCCATTTCAGCAACATAAGCATGAGACGTTCCATGAAATCCATATCTTCTAATTCCTTCTTTTTCGTAATATTCATATGGAAGCCCATAAAGAAATGCGTAGGCTGGCATTGTCTGATGAAAAGCAGTATCAAAAACGGCAACATGAGGGACGTCTGGAAGTTTCTGTTGCATCTCTAGTATGCCTTTTAAGTTAACTGGATTGTGAAGAGGTGCAAGTTCGCAATAGTTTTTTATCTTCTCTATTACACTCTCATCTATGAGTGAAGGTTCAGATAATTCTCCACCGTGAACCACTCTGTGACCAACGGCATCAATTTCAGAGAGAGATTCGATTTTGCCGCTTTCTAAGAGTTGGCGTACCAAGCGTTCCATTCCTTGAGCGTAATTTTGTATCGGAGAGTCTTTTTCACCAATTTTTTCAATTAAACCTGCAGTAAGAGGTTTCTCATTTTCAAAGAGTTTGTATTTTATTGAACTGCTTCCACAATTTAAAACCAGAATTTTCATGCTTCCCACCTATCCGCGATTACACTAACTATCGCAATAACACCAACAATATCTTCAACTGTTGCACCTCTAGAAAGATCACTCAGTGGTTTTGCGAAACCTTGTAAAATAGGACCGTACGCATTAGCCTTAGCAAGAATCTGTGTGAGTTTATACGTGATGTTCCCCGCGTCCAAGTCAGGAAAGATAAGGATATTCGCTCGACCTGCAACATCTCCAATATCATCTGCTTTTATTTTTCTTTGTGCTGTTGAAAGAACAAGAGCTGTGTCTGCTTGAAACTCTCCCTCTATTTTCATCCCTTTAGCTTTTTTCTGCGCCAACTTAACGGCGTCAACAACTTTTGTGACATCTGGATGGTCAGCACTTCCTTTAGTAGAGAAAGAAAGCATTGCAATCTTGGGTTCCCAGCCTAAGAGCATTTTTGCACTATGACCAGTAGAAATTGCAATATCTGCAAGTTCTTCAGCAGTTGGATTTGGATTCACAGAAGCATCTGCATAAAGTAGAAAGCCGTTTTCTCCTCCGTCATAGTCTGGGATTTCCATTATGAAGAAGCTCGAGGGGACTTTAATTTCTTTCCTGAGTCCTATTACACCATTGCATACTGCTATAAAGTCTCCAGAAGTATAAACGAGTCCTCCAATCATACCGTCTGCGTCGCCAGACTTTAATGCCATTGCGGAGTAGAATATAGATTGCTGAATTATCTGTTTAGACGTTCTTTCTGGGATTTTCGATAATTCTGAATAAAGAGAAACATATTGTTCTAGTTTTGTGCTTGTAGACGGTTCAATTATTTCGAAATCGTCCAGTTTAACACCAAGCCCATTTGCTTTTTGTCTTATTATGCTTTGTTCTCCAACAAGGATGGGTATTATCGTATTCTTTTCTGCTGTCAGTTTCGCAGCTTTGATAATGCGCTCATCGCTTCCTTCTGGGAATATTAACCTCTTCTGAAGGCCTTCAGCACTTCTAAGAATATCTTTTATAACCATCTTACCACCTGTTATCAAAAATAATCTGATATCAAAAAAGGTTAAAAAAATTAAAGAGGAAAAAATTAAGCTTTTTCGCTTAATTTCTTCTTTATGTACTCAATGGCTTGACCTATTGTCTCGTTCTTACGTGCATCCTGCGATGGGACTCTTATACCAAATGTGTTTTCTGTAGCTGCAATTAGAGCGATAGTATCGACAGATTTTGCATGTAAATCATCAACAAATTTAGTGCCACTTCGAAGTTCTTTGGCATCAACCCTAAATATATCTGTAACAATCTCTAAGAATTTCTTTTCAATATCCATTACTGATCACCATTTTTGAATCACTAAATTTATCTCTTCTTTCTCAGCAACTTACTCACTAACACCAAAAAGCACTACATTCATCCCAGCTTTCTCTGCAACCTTTGCTTTAACTTTTAAAGGTAGTTTTTTATTCCCTTCTGCAATCTTTTCTGGTGTTGAGGCATCCAATCCCTCAACCATAGTCAGAAAGTATGGCCCTTCTTTAAGCTCAACGAGTCCGTATGCGTAGGGTGAATATTCAGCAAACTTCTTTGGCGGTAAGATGCTTGTTGAATAGAAATATACCGTTCCTTCACCGCTTATTTCCTTCAGTTCTATTTTTCTGCTTCCGCATTCCCTGCACGCTGTAACGGGAGGAAATGTCCATTTCCCGCATTCTTTGCATTCTGCACCAAGTATTGTGCCATCTGCTAAGCTACCATAAAACTTTTTTGCAATTGTTTCTACCATTCTAATCACCTCTTTTTCAATATCGTTACAGCTGAATGCATTCCATAGCCGTGATTATGCTGTGCTGCTATCTCAATTCCCTTCTTTGTCTGCCTCTCTCCCGCTTCGCCTCTCATCTGTTTAACAATTTCATAGGTCTCCGCACCAGGAGATGCTCCAAACGCATGACCCTTTCCATGTCTCCCTCCAGAAGTATTCATCGGTTTTTCAGCATCAAACATTGTTTTGTCTTCCATAAATGCCTTCCACGCCGCTCCTTCGTCAAAATAGCCAGCTATCTCCGAAAGAATCAGTTGATAGATTTGCATACAGTCGTGCACGTACAAATAATCTAAATCCTTCCCTGTTATACCGGCCATCTTGTAGGCATTCGCAAAAGAAGTTTTATCAATTGCCCAATCTGTGGGATCCTTTCCATACCAAGGATAGTTGCTTACTGCCCAATGGAATCCAATTATGTCGATTGGTTGTTCATGGTATTCTATCGCAACTTCAGGACGTGTTACAATATACGCTGATGCTCCATCAACAGTGTTCAATGCACTCAACAACCTCGTTGGATATGCGAAATAGGGGTTGTTTGCAGATTTCCAGAATTCGAATGGGTCTTTGAACTCTTTTAATCGTGCGGTTTCTTCTAAACTCTCTGTAACAAAAGCTTTTGGATTTAGTGAGGAATGTCGTCTTACTGCTTTGTTTACGTGGTACATTACTTCATCCATCTTCTCCATGCTCAAACCATATTTCTTTGCATAGCCCATTGTAGGTATTGCACCATAGGCCGTTGCAATGTCATAGCAATGGTGGTATCCATATATCTGGTCAATGCCAAAATCTGTCCAATACCACAAATCTACAGGGTCCGCTGCCTTCCTCACAACGGGATTGTCATCTGGATATGAACCAAGAATCTCTGCTCCAACAACAAGGACGGTTTTTAATTTACCTGAAGCCACAGACATTGCTGACAACCCCAAACCTGTATTCAGTGTGGAACAGGCTGTTGCAAAATGCAAGGCGGGTTTCAGTTGCAAGCCAAGCCAATCGCACATTTGTGTATGGTGGCTGTATAAACGGGAGGTATGGCTCAACATACTTCCAAGATAGAATGCATCTATGTCCTTTGCGGTCATTCCTGCATCATCCATTGCTTCAAATGCCGCTTCTGCAATCAACTCGTGAAATGTTTTATCTTTTATTTCTGGTGTCTCCAACACATTCCCAAATTTGGTGCACCCAACACCAACTATTGACGCTTTCATCTCCAATCTCCACCTTCCCTTAGATTATACTTTATTATGTATATTATAGTATATTATTATCACTTTGTTATAGTATATTACTTAAATTTACGCATATAATTTCTATTTTATTGATAGTAGCAAATTTTATATGGTAAATTTGTATGGCAACAAATGACAAAGTGATAATAAGGCGCTTGAATTAAGTAAAATATCATATCAAATTCTTCGTAATTGATAATAACAAAATATAATTCAATTAATCAACTTGGTGAACATACGGTTGCTTCCATGGTAAATAATGATATGGATAACCAATACTGCAATATTGCGCAAAATAATGAAATTGAAACCATCAAAAAGATCTTACATACGAATTTAACAATTAATTTTTATAGATCCATGCAAATTGGAAGTTATTAATTGAAAAAATATAAGGCTTGAATTCATTTTTAAGATTTTGCTTACAATTTGTAACATGGGGTTTCCGTGCTTATGAAAAAATTAGATGAGATAAACCAAACAGTATTAGCTGGCTTGGAAAGGACACATGAGTAAGTTTGTCAGAAATACACAGAAAGTCACATTATAATATTCAACGATTAGAAACAGTTCTAGTTGTTCTTCACAGTACCTCGCAACCTCCTGCGCATTCCTCAATATTAAATGCAACTCATTAACTTTTATCGGATTGCCCAATATATCGTTTCTGGAGATGCGTGAGTGTCTCTAACCCTTTGATCTCTTTAAGTTCATTATTCCTGAGGTCAAGATATTGGAGGTTTGTTAACATCTACAATCTGAATGGTTTTTAAAATGTGCTTTTTATTCTTTGTAAACTACATCTTCTTTTCTTCGGAGCAGCTTGAATACTTGTTCTTGGCGTCTTCTAATTTTTTTTTCGCAATTTCATTATTTGGAACGATTTCTAAAGCCTTCTCAAAACATCTAATTTCTTGAAGTTGATTGCCTAATATCCCGTAAGCAATAGCCATGTTAAACCAGGCCTTTTCATGTCTAGGATTGAGTTCTACTGTTTTTTGACAACTTTCAATAACCTTTCTATGAGCTTTAAGTGCACCGTAAGCTAATGCCATAGCGTACCATGCTTCTTCTAGCTTAGGTTTGATTTCTATAACTTTTTGAAAACACTCAATGGCTTTATTGTGCTCACCAAGCATTCCATATGTAACACCCATATTATACCAGACCCTATAGTGCTTTGAATCAATCTTTAATGCTTTTTCGTATTCAGTTATTGCTTTTTGGTATTGATTTTGTTCAAAATACTCATATCCTCTTTTGAAGTAATCGTCTACTGACATGGATCTACCCTCTTCAGTGTACTCGCCATTTTTTTCGATTAAAAAGTTTTCTGAATCTTCCTTTTTTTTCAGTTCTGGGTTCAATTGCATCTTTCATATCTTCTGAATTACTAGTATTAAGTTGTTCGATGTCATTTTGATTTCTTGAAATTTCTTCAATTTCAACTACTGCGTCATTACTTTCGTTAATTACTCCTATAGGGTTGGATGAGGGGTTGTCTACCATTTTTCTGAAACTATCTAATACTAAAGACTCGTGCAGTTTCATCTTATCAGAGATATGCAAAATTCTATCTTTTTTATCAGTAGCGTCTGCTTGCAACGTCAAGGAACAACATGTCTGAAATGAAGGTTTCCCATATTCTGAAATAAACAACCATGCTTCTTGATATGGGCTTTTGTCATTTCGTAATTCTAACCAGCGATCGAAATCATTTCCCCCTGTTTTTGTACCATCATGTAATTTGAGAATTATTTCGCGAGGATATTCTGAGAGAAAATCAACAAATTCTATGAATTCTCCAACATTCACACGTTTTTCAAGCCGAACTTCTCTAGCGACTTTCAGAGCAAAATCAACGGCTTGCTTCAATTGTTCGATTCCATGTTCTTTATAATATTTATAAGCTGCAGCATATGCCTCAATAAAACCTCGTTTCTGGAGATACTCTTCTAAGTGCAATTCGCCAAGCCTGACTTGATTTTGAAGTAATCTAACATGGGTTTTTCCAAGTTCAGCTATCACATCTACAGCGTTGCGAAACTCAATTATGCTCATATCTAGATCACTTGATTCTTCTTATGAAAGGCACTACTTAGTTATATTTTAATGTTTTTAGAACGCTTCTCACTTTCTATAATCAAACAAAACCAGAATTTTAGGATGAGAAGTTTTTTAACAAGCTCTTGGAGAAAAAAATACTTGTTAATCCTTTTTTTTTGATTAAGGAAATAAAAAATAAAAACATGGTGACATTATCTGCGTTTTTTAATACACTTGAATTAACAGCATCCGGCACATTTGGATGCAGCTGACATTCTTCTTTTTGCTTTTTTCAAAATAATCACCTTTGAAGTAACAAGGATTTTTTTTTAAAAAGAATTTTGTTTGAGGTAAAATAAGCTAACAACTCTTGAAAAATAAATGAAGATATAATTTAAAATTAAATTTTCAAAAGTATCGACAGGAGTTTTTTAACAATATAAAAAGTTAAGAAAACTAATTTTAAATAAAACAATCATTTAAAAAAATTATTTTTGGTTTCTACCGCTAAGACTATTCAAATTATTATCATAATCTGTAATATAGCATTACCAAATAGGTTAGTTTTATATACTTATCGATCCATATCAATATATAGATATAAAAAAGGTATGGTTTATGGATATGTCATTGTCCTGAAATTACATACTGATGATCTTGTTTTGTGAAGTATTTCATGTCTATTAGCCCTTATGCTCATTCGTAAACCTTTACAGCAAAGAAAAATTAGGTGAAATCAAAATGAGTGATGCAGAGATTGAAAGAAGAACTAAAACTAATGAAGACACAAGCTTCTGTAGGGAAATTCGCTGTATTGAGTGTGGCTCACTTAATGTTATTTGCGATGATACTCGGGGAGAGATTATTTGTAATGACTGTGGATTAGTTATTGAAGAACATATGGTTGATTCGGGACCAGAATGGCGTAGTTACACAGCGGAAGAACGTAAGAAAAGAGACCGTGTAGGCAGCCCCATAAATTATTCTATACATGACAAAGGCTTGTCCACAATGATAGGTCCAGAAAATAGAGATTTTTATGGAAAAAATCTAGCACCTGGTAGACGAGCAGAAATCTATAGGTTAAGAAAGTGGCAACTACGTACTAGAACACACAGTTCAAGGGATCGAAATCTTATACAAGCTCTTAGTGAATTAGATCGCCTTGCAAGTCAAATGGGCATTCCACGATCTATAAAAGAAGAAGCAGCTATTATTTATCGGAAAGCATTAGAAAAAAAGATGAGTAGAAGCACTTCAATAGAATCATTGGTTGCTGCTTCGCTCTATGCAGCCTGTCGAATTAGAAAAATCCCCCGTACATTAGACGAAATTGCAGAAAAGTCACATGTAAGCAAAAAACAACTGGGACAAGCGTTTCGATTACTTGCAAGAAGAGTTGATATGTCTATTCCGTTAAGTACACCAATAGACTTTATCCCTAGATTTTCTAATGATCTAGGTCTCTCAGGAAGTGTATCTAATAGAGCAAAGAAACTTCTGGAAAAAGCAAAAGAGGCAGGTATTACAGCAGGAAAAGATCCAACTGGAATGGCTGCTGCTACGCTCTATATCGCTGGAATATTGGAAGATGAAAGAAGAACGCAGCGAGAAATTGCAAGAGTCGCACGAGTCACCGAAGTTACTGTTCGAAATAGATATAAGGAACTAGTAAAGAATCTCCAGATTGCAGTTTCAGCATAAAACTCCTACAGAAGCTTTATTCTTTTTTTTTATTGGATTTTGGTTTTTTCCATTCTTTAATGGCTTGAAAAAATGAGTTCCATGCCGTATCAAGTAATCGCAGGATTTGTTGTGCTGTTTGCGCTGGCAATTGTCTGTAATTGGTACTGTGTTTTAACTGCAGATAGAGTTGGGTGTAGCGTATCCACGTTCCCTGATTCTTCAATGACTGTTTGATGATGTAGTTAGCCTCATTATACAAGTTTTTTGAGAGATGACACAAGTGACTTAGGGTTGAATTTGGTTTCAACCAGATGTGTTCAGTTCTTTTAACTCTCACTTACAGCAATCTCCAATTTGTGCATTCTCTTTTGGAATACAGTTTCATTGAAGAGCACGTGTTTTCATCATTTAATAATATCATTTAAGTATAAAAACCCCTTTAGTCTACCTATAAAACATCCACAGAAATGCTTTTACTTTCACCAATCTCTCTATATTTAAAATACAAGATTTTACATGTATATTTGAAATAGGTGATAATATGGTTGAATTGGAAGAACTACCAGGTGTAGGTCCAGCTACAGCCGTAAAATTGAAAGAAGCAGGATACGCGTCTCTTGAAGCATTAGCTGTCGCTTCACCCAAAGAACTATCTACTGCTGTCGATATTGGAGAAACTACCGCTCAAAAGATAATTCAAGCGGCACGTGAGCAATTAGAAATTGGGTATTCCACAGCTCTAGAATTCTATGATACACGTAAGGCTGTTGGGCGTATAACCACAGGTAGTCAACAATTAGATGCAGTACTAGGTGGTGGTGTAGAAACCAATGCCATTACTGAATTTTACGGGCCTTTCCGATCAGGTAAGACGCAACTTTGCCATGAACTATGTATAAAGGTACAACTTCCTCAAGAAAATGGAGGATTAAGCGGTGCGGCCTTATATGTTGATACTGAAGGTACTTTTCGTCCTGAACGTATTGTTCAAATGATGGAAAAGGAAGATCTTGAAATTGATTCAACCTTACAGAATATAGTCTATGCACGAGCATACAATAGTGATCATCAAATTTTGCTTGTTGAGGAATCAGCTGCTATCATTAAGGAAAAGAATATTAAATTAGTTATTGTGGATGCACTGACTAGTTATTTCAGGAGCGAATATACTGGACGTGGAACACTTGCAGAGCGACAGCAGAAACTTAATAAACACTTACATCAACTGCTCCGTCTTGCAGAAGTGCATAACTTAGCAGTAGTGGTCACCAATCAAGTAATGGCTAGACCAGATATGTTCTTTGGCGATCCCACAGCCCCTGTTGGTGGACATATAGTAGCCCATGCATGCACTACACGTGTTTATCTGCGTAAATCCAAAGGAGATCGACGGATTGCACGAGTAATCGATAGCCCCTGCCTTCCCGAAGCTGAAGCTGTATTTACAATCCAAGAAGGCGGTATTGGAGACCCATAGATAAACAGTATAAAGATCTTTGTGGACACTGACTCTATGAAAGAACTTTTCTAGAAATCAGACCTTAAGACAAATAATTTTTTTATTTTCATCGCTAAAATTTAACATTTTTTTATTATAATATGTATTTAAATACTTTATCTCCTTATGTACTAAAATGTTAACGCAGTTTATGGGGTCTATGAGAAAGTGCGAGAAAATTGTTAGACCTTTTTTTAAAGAAGATTTATGCACATCAAAATAGTTGCGTCTACTCTTTAACCGATTTGGTTCATTGATAAGTTAAAGTAGAGGCGATTGCTAATAATGGAGGAATGGTAAGCATACAAAAATGTCAATTAAAACTTAATAGAAATAATTGCACCGAGCTTGAATGTGGATCAATTAACTTCGTTCTTGATGACTCCCGAGGTGAAATTATCTGCGATCAGTGTGGTCTAGTTATCGAAGAGCATATTATTGATAGAGGTCCTGAATGGCGAAGTTACACAGCTGAAGAACATGAGAAAAAATGCCGTGTAGGCAGCCCTGTTAATTATACTATTCACGATAAAGGATTATCTACAACGCTTGGTTATGGGTACCGAGACGCTAAAGGAAGAAACATCGCACCAAGGAGACGAGCAGAAATCTATAGACTGCGAAGGTTGCAAAGAATATCACGAATTAGTAATTTTCGGGAACGAAACCTTGTTCAAGCATTAAGAGAATTAGGTCGCTTATCTAGTCAATTGGGTATTCCAGGATCTACTAAAGAAGAAGCAGCAATTATTTTTCATAATGCGTGGGAGACTAAAATGGGTAAAGGCATATCTGTAGAAGTGATGGTTGCTGCCGTACTCTATGCCGCCTGCCGAATCCGAAAAAATCCTCGCACCTTAGATGAGGTTGCAAAAAAAGCATGTATCAGCAAAAAAATACTTGGTCAATGGTTTATGCGTCTTATCAAAACGCTTAATCTGTCAGTCCCATTAAACACGCCTCGTGACTTTATTCCACGATTTTCTAATGAATTAAAGCTCTCGGACAAAGTCGCCAGGAGAGCCATAGAAATCCTTGATGATGCAAAAGAAGAAGGTATCACAGCAGGAAAAACGCCAACTGGACTAGCCGCTGCTGCGCTTTATTTTGCAGCAGAGCTTGAAGATGAAAGAAGAACAACACAAGAAATTGCAAAGGTAGGGCACGTCACAGACGTAACCATAAGAAATAGATACAAGGATTTAGTAAATAATCTTGAAATAGAAGTCACAGCGTAAATGTTTTTTAAGCGTTTAAAATATTTTATTTTATTCTGTTCTTTCTTCAATAAATCTTCCAATCTTATCTAGTTAGATTTCTAACCATTTATTCGTCCTTAAACTCGATGACATCTTCGCAGTAGAGTTCTCCTCGTGGTATTGCCTTCTCCAGCTTATAGGTTATCTTGGGATTAACTGCTTTGAGTCCTTCTTTCCGAAATGTTTGACAGGCTGGGTCGCAAGCTCTATGCTCAGGATTTACCTCGAACTCTTCATAAATCTCCCAGACCGACGGACACAGAGTCAATCTGAGTACGGTTCTTTCCGGGGTTACCTCAACTATTTCATACTTGACCTCAGGACCTGCTAGTAAAGTTACAGCTACTATGACTAATTTAGCAGCACCTACTGCATCCTCTACTGGTATGTTAAACATCTCTTTAACCCATGGAAACATCTGCTTACCGCCGTCACTATATATCTTATCGTTTATCTCCTTCCACTTTTCCGCACCCATAACAGGTGCGGTAATCCCCTCACCCTTACCCATGATAGCTGCGATTAGTTTATCTCCTCTTAAAATTGTGAATCTCCAGAGATTTTTAGCGGTGATTGCCCAACGCTTCTCAGGTGGGATTTTCTCCAATAATTCTTCAGCCATTCATATTCCCTTTTATAATTCACTCTTTTATTTTCCAAACGATATCACAGGAGGTATCTCCTGCACACAGTGATTGAGGGAATTCAAGAGTAGTTTTTGGATTTATAGTCTTACCAACAAGATTCATGAAGCTATTGCACCATCCGCTGAGATCCTTGGGCTCTGTTGTCCACGGACACTTATTAACTTTAACGCTATTGGTTGTTTTAGATCTCTCAAGAACAATAACGTCTTGCCCACAAAGCTCATTCCAGACATCAAATACCTCCCCTATTGTGGTTGCATCGTTTCCTTCTATATTAAAGATCTTTATAACTCCCGTCACAAATCTCCTTACTCTGTTATCCATATTGTCGATCCTTTCTTTCATTTCAATTGCAGCTTGTGCGCCGTATTTCTCGCGTATCCCGTACATGAATGCTTTGAGGATGGCGGAATATCCATCAATAGCATATTTATATTTTAGCTCCCATGGTATTCCTCTCTTAGGCGAAGCACAAGGCGTCGTCAATTTCTTAACTATTTTCTTAAACTCCTTTCTCCTTTGATCTTATACTCAAAAGATTTATTTATCCCTTAACTCGTAGACGTCGTCGCAGTAGAGGTATCCTCTTAGTCGTGACTTAATGAGTGTGCCTGTTATCTTAGGGTTAATTGTCTTACACCCTTCTTTGCCCGCTGCTACATGGGTTTCGAGGCAAGGGATAAACGCAGGATCTACATAAAACTCTTCATACTTTTCCCAATTAGGACACTTAGTTATTCTGACTACGACTCTGCCTGGGGTTTCCTCGACTATTTCATGCTCAGACTCAGGTCCCCAAATTAATGTTTCAACGATAATGAATACTTTAGCTGCCCCTAAAGCATCCTCTACCTGTATGTTGAACGTTTCTTTCACCAATTGACATATCTGCGCACCACCGTCACCCCATATCTTCTCGTGTATCTCTTTCCACTTTTCGGCCCCCCAGATATGAGATATAATCCCCTCACCCTTGCCCAATACAGGTGCGATGATCTTTTCGCCTCTCATCACGAATAGCTTGCCTATAATATTAGCGGTTAGTGCCCAACGCCTTTCAGGCGGAATCTTTTCCAATAACTCTTCAGCCATTCAATTTCACCTTTTTGATTATCTTAACAGTTATTCTTCCTTAAATTCGATGACCGCTTCGCAGTAGGGATCTCCCCAATATTTTGCCTTCACGAGCTTATAAGTTAGTTTAGGATTAAGTGCTTTAAACCCCTCGGGCCAACAACGTTCTTCAATTGTTTTGCAAGGTCTAAACTCAGGTTCTATCTCAAATTCGTCATACCTCTTCCAAGCAAAACAATTAGGCGCTCTGAGTACCGCTCTTTCTGGGGTTGCCTCGACTATTTCCCACCACTTTTGCTCAGGACCGTATAGTAATGTTACAAGGACATAGTGTAATTTAGCAGCTCCTATGGCGTCCTCTACTGGTATTTTGAACATTTCTTTTATCATATGCATCCCTTGTATAGCGACATCACCAAGTACCTTCTCGTTTATCTCTAACCACTTTTCCCTAATCCAAAGAGGAGAAAAGATATCCTTTCCCATACCCATTTGAGGTGCACTAAGCTTCTCCCCCCTCAAGACCATAAATATGAAGAGAATTTGAGCGGTTATTGCCCAACGCTTTTCAACTGGTATTTTCTCCAATAACTCTTCAGTCAATTGAGTTCCCCACTTTTAACTTTACGACAATATACTTGTGTATAGTACTACTAATATAAATAGATGAAAAAAAGGCTATTACGTGAAATTTCTCTTTCATGCAACTTAAATAACAGATTTCACTATTCGATCATCTTTTTTTGTGATTTTGTAAAAAAAATTTAGTTTGACAAAATTCTTATCTTCCTTAAAAATTGAGATAAATTCATTTTTGTCATTTAAATCGACGAACAAAAACCATTTTTAAAAAAATAGCCCTATTTCAAAAATTATCTTTAGAATGCAAAAATAATAAATCAAATCAAGAGTGAATTCTAATGGATAAGAGAACATATATTCTCTATTTTTGTGAACAATGTGGAAAAAGTAAATTGACAGATTTCACACAAGAAGACAAAGAGTTTGCCTTACAAAACGGTGGATTATTTACAAGAATACTAGATCATGGCGATCATATTATTGAATTAAGAGTAGATGTTCACGG
>Ga0209427_10004379_pt1 | contig 16325 bp, 14 predicted proteins | sample DeeMarSWOR136_30_FD_187465 | JGI IMG/M metagenome (GOLD analysis project Ga0209427, IMG submission 187465) | Marine sediment microbial communities from White Oak River estuary, North Carolina - WOR-1-36_30 (SPAdes) (version 2) | ecosystem: Environmental > Aquatic > Marine > Intertidal zone >...
CGACCAGGTCATCCTCATAGTCTTCCAAATCGCCAATGCGCTTGGCTGCCAGACCCGGCCGAATCATGGTTGCCACAAAAAGAATCACGATACCCAGACCCCCGACCCACTGCATCCAGGCACGGGAAAATAGAAAAATGGCCGGTTTATCTGCCACCGATGCCGTAACGCTCAAACCTGTTGTCGTTACGCCGGAGATTGTCTCGAACAGCGCATCTGTGAAGCTCAAGCCGGAGGCCATGGTAGGCCAGGTCAGGACCATCGGCGCAAATAGAAACGCCAAAGCTGTAACGACCATGGCTTCGTTCGTCTGGATGCGTTTAGGAGTCGGCAGCCTTCGCAGGAAAAACCCCGTCACAAAGACACCAAGCACAACAATGGAATACCGCAGCGTAACACGGTAATCGCCGAATACAATGGATACAACCAACGGCACCAGCGTAAGCACCGCCAGAACGATGCAGATCTGCCCGAAATATTTCAGTACCGGCAAAGGTCGAACGGAATACCTGAGTGCACGCACTATTAACCCCGGCTCATGTCAATTCTATAATTGATATCTACTCACTACCCGGTTCCCATAATCACAGGATTAGAGATACTCAGATGCGAAGTATATGCCAACTACAGCCTATTATAGCCTTTTCTTTGAGGTTGTAACACGATGTAAAGGAACATAAAATCGAGTATTAGGAAGACCAATCGTGCGATAGCGGTATTCCACCTTGAGGAAGCCTGATGTGAGTTTTGCATCCGGCCACTGCGAACCAAGAAAGTGGAGCTGAAGGGATTCGACCCCTTGACCTTCTCGTTCGCGAGACGCCATCGAGGCAGAGCAGACTCCGGCACCTGAGGTCTATTCCTGTACTGTGAGCCAGCCCCTGGCTCGTTCTAATGCCCTTGCCCAACCACGGCGCAACGCCCTGCGTTCCGCGGCTTCCATACGCGGCGTGAATTGCTGGCCCACTTGCCGCAGTGCCTCTATCTCCTGACCAGATTTCCAGAAACCTATCCCCAGGCCAGCGAGATAGGCTGCTCCCAAAGCCGTCGTCTCTAGCATCTTAGACCGAGAGACTTCTACCCCGGCGATGTCAGCCTGAAACTGAGTCAGGAAGTTATTAGTCGCAGCGCCACCATCCACCCGTAGTTCCCCCACCGGAAGACTCGAGTCAGCCACCATCGCCTCCAAAACGTCCGTCACCTGATAAGCAATCGATTCCAGAGTAGCCCTGACAACCTGCGCCCTGCCGCTGCCACGAGTCAGTCCGACCAGCGCACCACGCGCATACATGTCCCAGTGAGGCGCCCCCAGGCCAACAAAGGCGGGTACCAGGTACACACCGCCGGTATCCTTTATTTCCATTGCCAGTTGCTCCGACTCCCCTGCCTCTCTAATCAATCCCAATTCCTGTAGCCATTGGATAGCTGCCCCGGCAACAAATACACTGCCTTCCAAAGCATACTCAGCCTTCCCGTCGAGGCTGCAAGCCAGGGTAGCCAGCAGACTATGTCTAGCCGGCATGGGCTTCTTCCCTATGTTCATAAGCACAAAAGCACCTGTGCCATATGTCACCTTGGTCATGCCGGGCCGAAAGCATGCCTGCCCAAATAACCCCGCCTGTTGGTCGCCGGCTACTCCGGCAATAGGAATCCCATCATCGGTATAGGCAAAAATGTCAATCGACGGGTGAACATCTGGCAGCATAAAACGCGGAATGTCGAAAAGTCGCAGCAACTCCTCATCCCAGTCCAGGGTATTGACGTTGAACAGCAGGGTACGAGATGCATTGGAGAAATCGGTGGCATGTACCCTGCCATCAGTGAGTTTCCAGAGCAGCCAGGCGTCAACATTACAGAATAGAATCTCACCTCGCTCCGCCCGCTTCCGTATCCCAGGCAAGTTCTCCAATAACCACTGTATCTTTGTCGCCGAAAAATACGCGTCGATTATCAGGCCAGTCTTACTCTGGATGGTTTCGGCCATCCCCTGTGCTTTAAGTTGAACACAACTGTCTGCCGTCCTCCGGCACTGCCACACTATAGCCCGCCCTATTGGCTCTCCCGTTATTCTATCCACAAGTATGGTCGTCTCCCGCTGGTTGGTGATGCCTATGGCGGCGACATCTGCATCCTCAATCCCGGCATCATGCTTGGCCTGGCTCATCGCCCGTAAAGTCTGCTCCCAAATCTCCGAGGGGTCATGCTCCACCCAACCCGGCTGGGGATAGTACTGCGTAATCCTGGCGTAACCACGCCCACGTATTATCCCATGGTGGTCAACGATAATTGCTGTTGTCCCGGTGGTGCCCTGGTCAATAGCCAGAACGCAAGTTCTCACCCTACGTCCTTCACTAGGCCGCGAAGTTTCTTTTGGCTTTGCCGCGACATGTGTACAACCCGCTCCCGGATTGCGAGTTGAAATGAGATAGTCATAGCCGATCAAAAGATACCCTCATTGGGCCTGTGCCGTCAAGGCTCACGAAGCAGGTCCCTTCTGCTGCCCTCATACCGAAGACGAAAGATGCGATTTCAGCTAGCGTCCACATAGTCTGCCGGCATACCGCCAATCGAGTCTTGACAAAGATGATATAATATATCGTGAAACGATGTACTCCAGCGTTCAGCACTGATGAATGAGGATAAGATAGCGGAGGCACAGGTAACGAGCACTCAGGGGCCACCCTTCGTGTCGGTAGTCATACCGGCTCACAACGAGGAAGAATATCTGCTTTCGTGCTTGGAGTCTATAAAGAACCAAGACTACGCCGGCGAGTATGAGGTCATCGTAGTTGATAATGCCAGCACGGACAATACCGCCCAGATAGCTCGCGATTGGGGAGCCAGGGTTGTCCATGAAGGTAAGCCAAGTCCAGCCTGCGCTCGACAAAAAGGTGCAGAAGTAGCCACAGCAAAAATCATCGCCTTCATCGATGCCGACACTCAGGCACCAGCCCACTGGCTCTCGACCATCGTGTGGCGCTTTCTCTGTGAGCCAGAGATGGTGGCTGTAAGCGGACCCTACGCCTGGGGCGACGCCGGCAAGTTCAGCAGGATTGCCTCCTATGTGGGGAATTTCCTCAGCATTATCATAGACCAGCTTTTCCGCAGAGTTTTCGATAAGGGCGGTGCCATATGGGGGTGTAATTTCGCTGTGCGACGTTCAGCACTACTCGAAGTGGGTGGATTTGACACCAGCATCAAGTTCTATGGCGAGGAGTACGAGCTTTCCCTGAGACTGAAGAAGGCTGGTAAAGAATGCATTATGCCCCGGCTCTTTGTCCTCACTTCAGCGCGCCGCTTGAAGAGGATAGGTGTGGTGAATCAATACTGGAACTGGATGGTGGACTATTTCACGGTCCTCTTTTGGTATACACCGATTCCCGAACACCTGCAAAACTGGCCGTCCAAGGCATGGCAGACAATGGCGGGCGGTTTCTCCTGGCAGAGAGTTAGAGCATCCTGGATGTATGTTGCCCTTTTCTTTGGCTTACTCTGGCTCAATATCAGCCCCGCGTTTGAGGCGATAGGAAGACTCATTTATGTTTTTGATATTGGGGCTGTAAGCACCTTGTTTGCCTACCACGGTGTCAACCCTCGCTCCGGGTTCTATGGCAAGGTATTGTCTAATGGCAGCCGTCACCATCCTCGGATTGCTCTGACCTTTGATGACGGCCCCAACGAGCCTTACACCTCTCAAGTCCTCAGCACGTTGGAGCAATATAGAATAAAAGCAACCTTCTTCATCATCGGGCAAAATGCCCGCCGCTATCCTGACACATGTCGACGAATAGTGACAGCAGGAAATGCGATCGGGAATCACTCCTATCATCACCTCAAGTCACTATGCCTGAGACGGGGAAGGACGGTGGCCCGTGACATCGAGATGGCCCATCAGGCAATCTACGAGAGCACCGGACTTGAGCCCAAGCTCTTCCGCCCTCCCCACGGCTTCCGTACTCCCTGGATGATGCGAATCGTACGCAACCTTGGGTACACAGTAGTTACCTGGGACAACATGACCGGTGACTGGAAGGCAGACAAATCTGGCGAGGAGATTGTACGGGCTATTCTGCGGCGGGCAAAGCCGGGAGGTGTAATTGTCCTGCACGATGGTCGCGATACCAGGCTAAACTATGACCGCAGCCATATGCTCCAGGCTCTGCCCTTCGTGATTGAGATTCTGCTGGACAGGGGCTTTGAATTTGTCACGATACCCGAGCTTCTCGAGTCAGAAGAGAAGCTTTCAGCCTAGCAAGCCCGTTTCTGGCGTCCAGGCGAACTCACTCATGTTCTGGCCCATACCTGCTCAGAAGCGCCCGCCTGGAAAGCCAGACTTCCTTTAACTCCCAGTTCTTTTCTCTGAGTCCCGATACATCTTCCCCCCGCAAATGATAGGCCTGCATTAATCCGGCCATGTAGAAGCGGGCTCCCCTTTTCCACAGACTATCGGACAGGTCATCAACCTGGAATCCCAGTCGGCGGGCGCCTATATGCAGGATAGTGCTGCCATGGAGCACTGCAATATTGCCAAGCGTCCCGCCGGCTACTTGCCGGGCTAGAATGCGGAGGTCTTGTGCCAGGCGACCAAGAGATTCCCGGGTTGATTGTGAGGCGCCTAAATTCAGATTGCGTCTTCTCTTGAACCAGGCATTGTTCAAATGAAGCTCAATAATTGCGTCTCCGGCTTTTACCTCGGAGCCGTCATTTAGCACTTTGGTGGGGCCTTTGTAGTGGCGGAGACTGAAGCGAATGATGCCGCTATCATCGGCTTTCACGGGCCTGATATGCTGGACCACCCTCAAGAGTCTGTCCACCACAGGCCACAATACCAGGACAAAGCGAGGGGGCACAGTCTTTGGCATCAGTTGTCTCCCTGAGTCATATAACGGTAGGGGCCCATGTAACAGTATTTTACTATACCAGGCCCGGCACGTCCCAAACGGAAAGCTATAGCCCGGTGAGGCAATTCAATTCAATTAACCCGTGTATTGTCCCTCTCCACATTTTGTGCCACAATAGCCCGAATCGTACTATGATTGAGTGGATAAATGGAGCACTCGCCACACTGGCTGCCTCCATAAGCGTTGATAACCCCGCCGGACTGGCAGCGATATTTTTCTTAACCGTATCAGCGGACATCGGCGTTCCATTTCCGTTCGTACTGGACACCATCGTGTTTTTCACTACATACGAAATGGGCGCCCTCTCATGGCCGGTGCTTCTTGTCATTCTGATGCTATTGGGCGGCAGCCTGCTGGGAACGAGCATTATTTACTGGGTAAGCCGACTGCTGGGCCCCAGATTCGTAGACTGGGTCGGCAGACGTTCCAAATTCCTGCAGCGTAATCTTGAGAAATGTCAGAACAGGCTGGGTAGATGGACCATACCGGTCATAGTTGCCGCCAGATTGACGCCCGGTTTAATGCAGGTATCATCGCTGGCTGCCGGCACGACGCGCGTCCCTTACTATAAGGTGGTGCTGGCTATCGTATTCTCTTTCATCGTCTATGATGGCACATTAATCGCCCTGGGGACTTTGGCCAGGCTCGGCTTGAAGGATGTGGGACCTGAATATTCCTTCTGGATCGTCCTTGGCTTCGTGGCTATAATGGCTGTGGTGTTTGTCGCCGCTTACCTGATAAGGCGCAGGTTAGATAAAGCTAATATGGCTACGAAAAGTTGAGCAAAGATAGCTTACCGGAGAATTCAGCCAGGAACCAGGTTGGTGGGCCACAGCGTACAATATTAGGAACCTTTAACCTCACCTTCACCTTGACGTTCTAGGGTCGGGATACAATGTGGCCATAGCTACTTTGCCCGCCGATTCTCAATGCACAACAATCTGATGGCTTGCACGGTTGGGTAACAATCTACGCTAATGTGACCTGCAGAACAAATCAAGTTATTGTTGCGCGAATAGTTCACTTGCATCATCCTAGTATTCCAGCCTCTACTTGACTCCGAAGACTGGCTTACGCTTCTCCACAAAAGCCTGCAACCCCTCCTTCCCATCAGGATGAGCTGCGCAACTGCACAGACCCGCACGCTCTCGCTCAATCTGCGCCTCAAAGGACGTATTGAAGGAGTCTGTGAGGAGTTGTTTCGACCACCCAAAGGAGTTGGGTGAGCCACCTGCTAATTCATGGGCCATCTTTACTGCCTCTTCAACCGAACGCCCATCCTCTACAATCTTTGTCGTCAATCCCCAAGCCAAGGCTTGTTGCGAAGAAATGGGCTTGTCGAAGGCAACAATTTCTAGCGCGCGAGCCAAACCCACAAGCCTAGGCAACATGAATGTGCCCCCTCCATTAATACACAACCCATTTGAAGTATATGCCTGCCGTAGAATGGCAGACTTGTCCATAACACGAAGATCGCACGCTAACGCCAGCGAAAATCCGCCACCGGCTGCAATCCCATTGACGGCTGCTATGACTGGTTTGGGCATCCGACGAATCTCTAATATTGCCTGATGAAAACTCGCCGCTAGTTTGTGAAAGGCAGCAGAAGCACCAAGTGGGAATCTGGATACCCATTTAAGGTCACCGCCGGCACAAAACACCTTGCCCTTACCCGAGATCACCACACCCCGTACGTTGTCGTCTACGGCAAGCATGACAACGTGCCGTGCAAAATGCTCGACCATATCATGATCGAAGGCATTGAACACTTCTGGACGGTTTAGGAACAGCTTGGCTATTCCGTCATCCTGCGTCATTGTTATCGGATCCGACATGCTCCTGACCTCCTTCTTCACATCTTTGTTTCGCTGTCACCACTTGATTCTGAAGATAATCTCACAGGTTCCGTTGCAGTCACTGGTGTTCTTCTCGTTTGTCACCTGTCCGTCAAGTCCCATAGCCCGGCACCACGAATCGAATCTCAGCTTTGCCGCGCACTGGTGAATAGCTGTAGTTCCCGCCTCACTCACCATCTTATGGACATAGCATTCTAGCATGTGCCCCACGAACGTGTTGCTATCCACTACCCTGAATTCATACTTGTGTTCTTTGGGGAAATAGAGGAGGGCCGCAACCTCCATTACTGCTTGTAGGTCCTTCACATTCCTGACCTCACCAAAATTGGTCTCAGTTAGCAGTTGTTTCATTTTCATTCTGGCTATGGACTTGATTAGAGCAAGATTCAGCTTAGTGGCGGTATCGAAACCAGATTCTTTCACCGATCTTAGAAACCACTTGCCATCATGCAGCAGCCATATATTGCGCAGCAACTTCTCTTTATGCCTGGCTGTAAGCTTAATTTCCTTCGGATTCATATGCCGACAGCCTTCTTACGGATAGCTGGCCAATGATTTTCCACCGCCGTATAACTACTCGTCAAAAGTGAAGGTGATCTCTCTAAAACATTTCCCGTCCGTGTGCATCATGCAACCTTCCACCTGCGGAGAAACTCTGTACCTTATTCCCATGCCTTCAAACCAGCCGTAGATTCTTTCAAAAATGCCACACTGGTATTGCTCAATGGCACCTAATTGCTTCATTCCTTCATAGGCAAAGCAGCTCTCAAAATCACCACGGAGAACATTCTTGGCAGGATAGCAATATGAAAATTTCATGAACTTCCCTTTGACTATGCCCCACGTAGCGTCACTCAGCAATTTGAAATCTTCGAAAGTCTCTACCTTATATATGCCCAAGGCCTCTTGAATTCTTTTGATCTCTATCATCCCCATTGCTCTGACAGCAGCTTTGTTTATCTTGTTCGTCTTCTCGATGCCACATTCCTGTAAACAGTTATAGAACCACATGGCGTCATGGGTCATCCAGTTCTTGATCAAGATTTCCTTCAGCTCGTTCTTCTTGAGTGTATTCATGCTCGGCGTTCCTCCTGTCCACCAACCAAGCATCTACGACTTACTCTCTCTTGCGTTCCTCTACCCGCACTTCCATGACGATATGCCCCCAGCCACCACAGTCAACGCCGACGTCAACACACCCTATTCGCTTAAAACGCATCTCATTAGGGTCGACACCGGCATAGAATAGCTCCTGTGCCGCATAAATTAATGTCGGCATGGAATGCAAGGCACCAAAACAGATCCTTTTAGGACAGAGCTTGGTCAAAATATTGCCGGCGCCGTCGAAATAGAACTTGTCCCCAACCTTATGCTGACTATTGCAGCCGTGCGAGTCTACAACCTCTACGACAATCGTCTTGTTCATCAATGCCGCGGCTTTCGAAACGACATCCTCGTTTCTCGGGTTTTCCCTGAACCTCTCCATTTCCTTATCGCTGTAGCCCAGGTGCTGTTGATAGAATCTCCAGACATCTTCGCTGATTTTCATTTTCTTTCCTCCTTCAATAACGTTTTGTTATTGGCAGCGTAACAAGGCCTAGTAATCCTGTCAACAGAATCTATAACGACTTGTTATATGTATTTAGAAAATCGCGCTTCACATACAGTCACGTCGTTTCTCTCAATGCAATGCCCAGGCATTGCTAGGGATGGCAGCCTCATAAGTGAGTATAAGCATGGATGGTTTTCAAGTGTTTGTCTCAGCTCTTAGAGTATGGAACTGCATAAATCGCTAAAATGTTACATCTTAACCGATAGTATAGTAGATGGACAGACATCGACCTTTTGCGTCTGGTCAACCTTAAGAGGGGCAGGCTCATGTTCTAAGAATCAACTGCCCTATGATACTATTGAGATCAGAGACTTCACCAAGCTCTCACAGTGGATAGGGTTGACAAGATGAGCCGAGAAGATTGCTGCCTCCTCTGCCAAAACGACGAATGAATGAGTAACCATACCAAGCTGCTAACTCTCATAGCTGGGGTTCTAGTTGCCGCAGGAATACTCTCTAGTTGTTCGTCTGCCAACAACGAACAATCGCTTGTGTTGAATTCGGAATTTGATGAGAAAGTTGAAAGGGTAGTTTCAAACGGAAGACTACCTTCTCTTCAGATTGCTGTGATCTACGAGAACCAACTGGTATTGTCGAAATCGTACGGTCAGAATGTCACTACGGACTCAGTATACATGAACGGCTCAGTTCAGAAAGTCCTTGATGCCACAGCAGTGCTTCAACTTCACGAAGGAGGATTGATCGACCTTGACGCAGATATTAGTGACTACATTCCATTTCAGGTAAAGCATCCTGGTTATCCGGACACTCCCGTTACAATCCGAATGTTACTCGCCCATCGATCTGGGTTAGATACCCTTGACCATCAGTTCTCATGGGATACGGAGTATCGTTTCAGCCAATACCGGCCAACGGGAAAGCCCGAGATAGCGGAGATGTCCCTCGAGGAGTTTCTATTTGCCTCCTTAACTCCTGAAGGGTCAAACTATAACCCATACGTGTGGCTTGCTAGACCAGATGATCAGTATCACTATTCTGTCTCAGCATATCCTCTGTTGAGATATGTGATTGAGAAGGTAGCAGGCGCATCATATCCCGACTACATGAACGAAAACATTCTCAAGCCTTTGGGGATGTTAAACACAGGGTTCAGGTCTGACACTCTTGTTGGTCAGAATACAATGCCGTACACGCGCATCGGAGGAGAGAATATCGAATTGCCAGTTTGGGACGGCAATGGTTATATGATGCGCACAACCGCGGAAGACATGGCTAAGTTCATGCTGGCGCACGTGAATGATGGCCGTTACGACCATCTCCAACTCCTGCAGCCACAGACAATTCAGTTAATGCGATCAAAGACGTCTCCTGAATACGGCCTGGGGTTGATTCATTACCCTCACGGTTGGTTGGGACATGGTGGTTCAACAGTAGGTTACCAGAGTCTATGGCAGTTCAATCCGTCAAGGAAGTGTGGCTTTGTCATATTCACAAATGTCAACGGCATATTGGGCAGTCATGATGATTTTTCGTCCGTGTGGGAAAATGTAGCTGAGATCAGAGACATACTCCTGTCAATGATAGATCCTCCGGCAACCTTCCGATCCTTTCCGTGGGCACTGATAACAGCGAGCGTGTTGACATTGTTGGTCGTAGTGTTGATCAATTACCGCCGGAGACGCGCAGCTAGGAATCGAACAAGATGAGTTCTTGCGGAATTCGGGAAATTGTACAAAAGTCAGTTTTGTGACTCTTCAGTCCAATAGTATGTCTTGGACACCGCAACGTATTGGCATGGTCACAATACGCCCTCATTTCCGTTTGCCACTAATCTAGGGACTACGAACAAAAGAACATCGCAGTTGGTATGATTGGCTATGGACAAATTAGAACGGCGATCAGAGTGATGAGCCTACCAAGTAACATTCCATTAGGTACTATCCCTGAATCCAGCAGCAATGAATAGATGAGGTTATAACTAAAATTAAGACATCCCCGGCTGAACCAAACCACTCTCATAAGCGAAGACGACCGCCTGTACTCGATCGCGTAGATCTAGTTTCGTAAAAATATTCGATACATGTGTTTTCACTGTTGCTTCACTAATGAACAATGCATTTGCGATTTCGGCATTTGTGCTTCCTTTTGCCAGTAACTGCAACACTTCAACCTCCCGCGCAGTAAGTTGCTCCAATTTGCTCTTATGTTTTTCAGGGAACGATATCTTTGCAAATTCGGAAATAATACGTCGAGTTACGGAGGGAGCTAGTAATGCATTCCCGCTAGCTACTATCCTAATTGCATCTATCAAATCCTCCGGCGGTGCGTTTTTCAACAAAAATCCACTAGCCCCTGATCTTAATGCTTCGAAAATATATTCGTCTTTCTCGAAAGTTGTTAGTATCAACACCCTTGGGGATGTTTCAGGTTTCCTATCAACGATCTGCCGGGTTGCCTCTAGGCCATCCATTACTGGCATCTGTACATCCATCAGTACTACATCTGGATTTGTTCGACTAATTTGAGAAATGGCATCGGCACCGTTCTCGGCTTCACCTATAATATCTATATCCTCCTCTGCTTCAAGTAATAGACGAAATCCCTTTCTGACCATCACTTGATCATCTACGAGAAGTACTTTAATTCTCATACTCTACCTCTACCAAGTGGTAGCTTTGCCCTGACAAAGAAACCACCGTCAGGTATGTTTCCTGTCTGCAATTCTCCACCATGCAGACTAACCCTTTCTTTCATCCCAATTATTCCCCTAGCACCAGGTTTCTTCTCATTGTTTGTTATTCTACCCTTTCCATTGTCACGTATATCTAATTCTAGCATGTCAGGTAGATATTTAACTGTAACAGTTGCTTTAGCAGGACCAGCGTGTTTAAGGATATTCGTGAGTGCCTCCTGAATAATCCTATATGCGGAGAGGTCAATACTTTCCGAGATTGTTTGCTCCTTACCGATGATCCTAATCTCCACAGGAAGTCCCGAATCTTGTATTTCTTTGATTAATACGTCCAAGTATTTAAGACTAGGTTGAGGTGTTACTTCTTCAACCTGATTCTTTGGTCGTAAGAATCCCAATAACCTGTGAAGTTCACTTATTGCCTGTCGGCTGGATGCCTCTATTGTAGATAATGCTTCATTAGCTTTATCCGGTTGTTTATCTAATACCTTCCGAGCAGCGCCCGCTTGTATCCCCATCACACTTACGTGGTGGGCGACCACATCGTGTAATTCTCGAGCGATACGAACACGTTCATCAAGAACTGCTCGCCGGGCATTTTCTTCACGCTCAATCTTTAATTGTTCAGACCGTTCCTTGAGATCTGCCTCCCTTTCGCGGCGTGACCTGAATAGTTCTCCAACCCACCAGGCAGTCCCGAATAAAAACAGATTCAATGCGTACATGAGAGATCGAGCTAAGGGTGTGTCCTGTGCCCAACCGGACTCTGGGTACACAATTGCCAGAACCATAATGGCAATCATCTCGATTAATATGACGCTGGCAACAACCCATGTTCTCCATTGCCTACTGCCAAGGGCTGCAGCACTAGCCACTGCAAATAACAAAGCGTAAGCCGTATACCGGTATTCCGGTATTAATAGGAAACGATAATAAATCTCCACAACCATCATAAATATGAGGACTGCTAGCGGAAAGTAGCGTCTCAATATCAGGGGAATAGTGAGCATTACGGTGAGAAACACCGCCATTGGGAATGCAACTCTTTGTCCTGGCTCCCAGTGTGAAAAAAGGCTCAGAATGGCGAGGCCAACAAGTGCAGACGTCAAGATGGTGTCTGTCAACCATGGATGACGGTTTATCGTAGCCCAAACTAGCCTAACAAAATTCATCGCTTGAATATTACTAAATTCATTCCTCGATTTCATCCCCCAATGGGTTGATTCTTATCTACTACTTGAGTATTAGGCTCCCTCTCCTCAAGAACATACACTCAGAGAAGGAGTAGTAGTTAGAGTTGGACAAATCCCATCAGAATTCGACCTCGCGAACTAGTCGATAATCACCATTAAGAGCGATGACAAAATTGTCCAATACATTTAGTATGTTATCAGGTTGTCAATCAAAGTCTATTGCATCAGCGGAATTATCATAGCGGGAGGTACGAAAAATGAGTAACACAACGATTATAAAGAATAGGAGGACGAAGATTGATCAGCAAGAAAAGACCTTAGAAATGATCGCATCAGAATCAACACCCTCAGTAACTAATGAAATGGATTTTATTCTATCCGATACAGAAAAAACATTTCAAACAGAAACTGGATCAAAGTCTTATGGTGTTAATAATGGATTATCTGAATTCATCAGTTTACTAGTCACTTTCTCTGGCAGGATTTTTAGCTGGCTCAACGGTTTTGGTGCAAGCGAAATAGACGTACACCGAGTGGAAAGTAGACGCAGTGAACAACTGGGGTTAAGGAAATGGAATCTATAAGTATTTAAACCTGGTAGCAAGGGGGTATTCACAAATGACAAAGTCTCCGATGCCAACAATTGCCGGGGTAATTGATATAATCTCAGGGACCTTAGCGCTAATTGGGTTTAGCTTATTCTTTATCTTTAGTATAGCCATTTCTATTTCAGTTATTGAATTAGATGGGTGCGATTTGGGTGTGGACATTGCTTCGGGAATTCTGTTTTTGATATCTAGTATACTGCTGATAATTGGAATTCTATCTATATACGGTGGTATCCGCGCATTACGGAGAAAAAATTGGAGATGGGCACTCACTGGTTCGATATGTGCATTGATCCCAAATTTCCCATTGGGAATAGTATCAACAATCCTCGTTGCTTTATCCAAAGATGATTTTGAAATGGATGCTTAATACGAACGTGATATATAACGACGAGTAATCGTTGGTCATAAGAACATATGGAGTGATAACTGACGTGCCCCCATAAAGGATACCACTTCTTAAGTTAATATTGCTGGTATTTTAACCTCAGGTGTTGGTGGCCGATACTTCAGAGAGCTATGAGGATGTACCTGATTGTACTCCTTGCGCCACTACTCAATCAATACCTTGTGCTGGTTAACCACATGGGTAACAGTGGGCCACAGTGTACAATATCAAGAACCTTTGACCTCACCTTCACCTTGACGTTCTAGGGTCGGGATACGATGTGACCATGGCTACTTTGCCTGCCGATTCTCAATGCACAACAATCTGATGGCTTTCGCGGTTGGGTAACAATCTACGCAAATGTGACCTACTGAATAGAACGAGTTAATGCGCAACGTCCCAGGCAGATGTGCAGTATTCGGCAGCGTTGGGTAAGGTGCTATCGCTTCATTAGCCTGGCTATCGCACGGACTACGATTGCCACCAAACATAGAGCGCCGCCGATGATAATGAGCCAGAGCCAGATGGGTATCTCCGACACTCCGTTGATCTCAATGATTCTCGAATGGGTGGAGATGACCCCGTCGTTGTCTACTACGGTCAGCGACACAAGATACTCACGCGGTACTGGATAAGTGTGTCTCGATACTACACCCGTCGATCTGTTACCGTCTCCAAAATCCCATTCGTAGCGGGCAATTTTCCCATCAGCATCATAAGACTGAGAGCCGTCGAACCTGATCTGCCTACCGACGAAGTACTCACCGTCTGAGAAATTGAATGATGCGGTCGGTGGCCTCAGAGTCTTTGCTTCTTCAAAAATACCATCACCGTTGCGGTCCGTGTCCACACTAATAGCTTCTTCACCTCTGGAGAGGGCATCCCAATCGATTTGGTAATGGTGAGTAGTATTAGCCGCTGTAGGAATATCCGCAACCGCGAACACGACAGTCTGACCGCCCTTAATTGAGACCATTTCTAACCCATAGATTCCAGTACTCGTGCCGACCACTTCATAGAGGTAGGAGTCAGTCGGGTAAAACACCTTCACCGTTCCACTATAATAGACCGACATCGGGATATCGTGTCGCACCGCTCCATTCATTAGACCAGTGACCCGCCCATTGGAGTCGCGAATCCGAGACTCTGCTGGGCTTTTGATCTCTGTCCGCACAGAATCCCCCAGACCTCCAAGTTGATCGACAATACTTCTGACGATCTCTTCAACTAGCTCTTCGCTGATCGTAACTCCCATCTCATCTATAATCTTGCCAACTGTGACTGTCTGGAGTTCGAGGCCAAACTCAGTCATGAACTCATTATTCGAAAGTAGCACATCCAATGGCACTTCTGCACTAACTCTATTAACGTAAGCCTCAAGTGTACTATCACCAAGACTCACGAATTTCAGATTTTTGAGCATCCCCTTAGTCACAAGCTTTATGGCGAGATCTTTTGTAGCTTGGTCAAACCCATCAAGTTTCCACGTAATACCGAAGTCTATAGCCATGTATATCGCGTCTACCTTCGCAGCCGCTGGAGGACAGACAATAGCCACTCCAACACTTACAGCTGCTTCGCAACCATCCTTTATCCCTTCTGCCAATATCTCTCCCGCGTCTAACGCTCCGTCGTAGACTTCGAATGTACCATCGAAACTCATGCAGGACGATCGGCGATACGCATGAGATTGCTCCAAGTATCTCTCGGCACTAGAAATGTCGCCCGCTTCTAAGGCGTCACGGGCGTTGATCAGTGCACGAAGTCTCAACGAGTCATATTCAAGGCCTGTATAATAAAGCTCCTTGTATAGGTCGGCTAAGTGTGTTTGTGTTGCCCACGAAGTGAAGTTTATCCATAGTGTGGCCACTGCGCTCGTGAATGAGTCCACGTCAAGAAGATAGGGTGGGTAGATAACCTTCCTGCCAAATTCAAGATTAATCCTGTCTCGCAATTCGTGAACGGAATCCGGACACTCAAGAACGACGATGTTCTTCACCCTTGCCGTATGGTCCAACCCTTCCGACAGGTCTACACAAGTGTTCCAGTTGTTCGTGTCCAGAGATTCCTTTTCTGCCTCGGTTGGGTTTTCGATGTAGTAGGCGACGAAAAACCGATAGTTGCCGGACTCCGGTACTGTGAAAGTCCCCTGGTATTCCTGTGTCCCCGCAGCCTGTAGCGTCACCGTCTCATAGGTGGAGTCAGGGAAACCGCCTCCCGGTAACTCCCATCCATTGTACCTGCCGCCGAGAAGTAGTCTGTCCAAGGTGATAGGCTCATCGCCCACGTTCTTGACTGTGAAAGTAGCTGTGAGGTAATCGCCTACGAAGTACTTATCTTTCTCTGGAGTTATCTGTAAAGGAGAGGTGATAACGACTTTGGCTAATGATGGCTCCCCTGTAGTGAAGCTCCACCCTCCGAAGTTGGATGATGCATTGTCGTAGTCAACCTCAATGCCACAGAGCGTTTGCGGCGCAGAGGTCTGCTGGATGTTGTGTCCAGGCCACGGGTTCGAGTTCTGACCCCCGCTCCATCCAGGAGCGTATGCTTGGTAGAAATACGTAGCTATATGCTCCTCCTTGAGCCAGTCCAATACCCAGTAACTACCATATACACCGATCTTGTAGGTGACACCGTGTTCCTTCAGGTATTCCTGATATCCATCTCCAACTCCTCTAAAATAGTCCAGAACCCTTTGTTTCTGCTCCGATGTGGCATCAAAATCCACAGCTAAGTATACTGGTGTATTGGGAGTTTGGCCTATCTGTGCAGCATACTTGAACGCATTCTTGCCATCGCTTTTGCCCTGATTGTATGAGAAATACTCAGGGTAATTGGCACTCTCTTGCCAGATTGAGATAATGTACATATCAGCATCGGAGATTCTCTGTGCTTCTTCCTTCTTTATCACCTTCCAGGTATAGGTGGAGAAATACCGACCCACAAAGAGGATGCCGTTGCTCCTAAGACAATCCACGATGCCTGAGACATCGGTCGCAGTGTCAATACCAGTAGCGGTAGGTGATGCTGGCGGGTTGTAAGTCACCGTGAAAGACCGCGACTCCGTAGCCCCGGTGGTGTCCCTCAATGTCACCGTCCAGGTCCAGGTCTTGG
>Ga0209427_10004383_pt1 | contig 16318 bp, 13 predicted proteins | sample DeeMarSWOR136_30_FD_187465 | JGI IMG/M metagenome (GOLD analysis project Ga0209427, IMG submission 187465) | Marine sediment microbial communities from White Oak River estuary, North Carolina - WOR-1-36_30 (SPAdes) (version 2) | ecosystem: Environmental > Aquatic > Marine > Intertidal zone >...
AGTCGTTGGGGGCGGCATAGCAGGCATCCAAGCTAGCCTCGACCTCGCCGAGTCAGGGTTCAGGGTGTACCTCCTTGAGAAGCTGCCCAGCATAGGCGGCGTCATGACCCAGCTGGACAAGACGTTCCCGACAAACGACTGCGCCATGTGCATCCTCGCACCGAAGCTTGTGGAGGCGGGGAGGCACCCGAACATCGAGGTCATCACCTACGCCGACCTGGTGAGCGTCGACGGCGCCGCAGGGGACTTCAAGGTCGCTATCAGGAAACGGGCCAGGAGGATAGACCCCGAGAAGTGCACTGGCTGCGGGGTCTGCGCCGAGACCTGCATCGTGGAGGCCATCGACGAGTACAACGCCGGGCTGGACGGGCGGCAGGGCGTCTACATCAGGTTCCCACAGGCCGTGCCCCTCGTCTACGCCATCGACCGGGATAGGTGCCTCGGATGTGGGATCTGCGCCGAGGTCTGCAAGGCCGGCGCGGTGGTTTACGACGAGGTGGACACTGACCTGGAGCTGGATGTCGGCTCGATAATCCTGGCGCCGGGCGTGGAGGCCTTCGACCCGTCTTCCCTCACGGAGTACGGATATGGGCGCTACCCCAACGTCGTTACGAGCGTCGAGTACGAGAGGATCCTCAGCGCCTCAGGGCCCTTCCAGGGGCACGTGCAGAGGCCATCCGACGGCAGCATCCCAGGGCGGATCGCCTTCATCCAATGCGTGGGCTCGAGGGACGAGAAGATAGGGAACGGCTACTGCTCCTCGGTCTGCTGCATGTACGCCACCAAGGAGGCGGTGATAACGAGGGAACACACGTCCATCGTCGAGCCCACCATCTTCTACATGGACATGCGGGCCCATGGCAAGGACTTTGACAAGTACATAGAGAGGGCCGAGGGCGAGTACGGCGTCAGGTTCGTCAGGTGCAGGGTCTCCAGGGTGGACGAGGAGCCTGAGACACACGACCTGTACATAACCTATGAGTCGGACGGCGACGTTGATAGGGAGAAGTTCGAGATGGTCGTCCTCTCGGTCGGCCTCAAGCCCTCGGAGGAGGCCGCGGAGCTCGCGAGGACCCTCGGAGTGGAGATCAATCCCTACGGCTTCAGCAACGCCGACGCCTTCGAGTCGACCAGAACTTCGAGGCCCGGCGTCTTAGTCTGTGGGACCTTCTCGTCTCCCAAGGACATCCCCGAGACTGTGACCCAGGCGAGTGCCGCCGCGTCCAGCGCTGGGGAGACACTGTCGCAGGTTCGGGGCTCGCTGGTGGAGAGCAAGGAGTACGTCGAGGAGCTCTACGTGAGGGGAGAGCCGCCCCGGGTGGGAGTCTTCATCTGCCACTGCGGCATCAACATCGGCGGTGTCGTGGACGTCCCAGCCGTTGTGGAGTACGTGAAGACGCTGCCCAACGCGGTCTACGTCGCCGAGAACCTCTACTCTTGCTCCTCGGACACCCAGGAGAAGATGAAGGAGGTCATCAGGGAGCACAGGCTCAACAGGGTGGTGGTAGCCTCCTGCAGCCCCAGGACCCACGAACCCCTCTTCCAGGAGACTATCAGGGAGGTCGGCCTCAACAGGTACCTCTTCGAGATGGCGAACATCAGGGACCAGTGCTCCTGGGTGCACATGAGGGAGCCCGAGGCTGCCACCCGGAAGGCGAAGGACCTCGTGAGGATGGCCGTTGCCAAGGCAAGGAGACTGGAGCCCCTGGAGAGGCCAAAGCTCAGCGTCAACCCGAGGGGCCTAGTCATAGGTGGCGGCCTGTCGGGGATGACGGCTGCCCTGGTCCTGGCAGACCAGGGATTCGAGACCTTCCTCGTGGAGAGGGAGGCGGAGCTGGGGGGCTTCTTCAGGAAGATACACTACACTCTAGAGGGCCGTGACCCGAGAAGCTACCTGGAGGGCCTCGTTGATAGGGTGGATAGCAACGAACTCATCCACATCTTCAAGGGGGCGCGGCTCGAGGACATATCGGGCTACGTCGGCAACTTCAGGAGCACCATAGCCCTCGGATCGGGGGAGGAGCCCATGGAGATGGAGCACGGCGTCGTCATCGTCGCCACGGGTGGAGAGGAGTACACGCCGAGCGAGTACCTCTACGGGACGGACCCCAGAGTCAAGACCCAGCACGAGCTGGAGGAGCTCCTCACCGAGGGGGCGTCGAGGCAAAATCTGAACAACGTTGTGATGATCCAGTGCGTCGGATCCAGGGACGAGGAGCGCCCCTACTGCAGCAGGATGTGCTGCGGGGAGGCCGTCAAGAACGCACTGAAGGTGAAGGAGCTGGACCCCGACACCAACGTCTACGTCCTCTACAGGGACGTGAGGACCTACGGCCTCATGGAGGAGCACTATACCAGGGCCAGGGAGGCTGGGATAGTCTTCATACGCTACGACGAGGAGCGCAAGCCACAGGTGGAGAGGCTAGACGGAGGCAACGCCCTCGGAATCCTCAGGGTCTCCGTCCTCGACCCGGTGCTCCAAGAAGAGGTTGAGATTGACGCCGACCTGCTGGTTCTCAGCACGGCCGTCGTCGCGCCCAGGGACAACGGGAGCCTCGCCAAGATGCTGAAGGTGCCCGTCAACGAGGACGGCTTCTTCCTCGAGGCCCACGCCAAGCTGAGGCCCGTCGACTTCGCCACCGAGGGAGTCTTCGTCTGCGGCGTAGCCCACTCGCCCATGCCCTACAGGGAGGCCCTGGCACAGGCTAGGGCAGCCGCCTCTAGGGCGATCACAATCCTATCCAAGGAGCAGATCGAGGCACAGGGCGTCGTGGCCAGCGTCAACAAGGGCAGGTGCAGCGGCTGTGGCCTCTGCGTCGAGGTCTGCGCCTACAACGCAATAGAGGTGGACGAGGAGGAGAGGGTGGCCGTCGTGAACAGCGCCATGTGCAAGGGGTGCGGCGCCTGCTCGGCCCAGTGCAGGAGCTCGGCGATAGACGTCCTGGGCTTCACAGATGGCCAGATCTACGCGGTGATCAAGTCGATCACGAGGTGATGTCGATGGACGAGAACTGGGAGCCCAGGGTGATAGCCTTCCTCTGCAACTGGTGCAGCTACGCCGGTGCCGACCTGGCCGGGATCAGCAGGATATCCTACCCGCCCAACATCAGGGTCGTCAGGGTCCCCTGCTCCGCCAGGGTGAGCCCCTACTTCATCATAAAGAGCCTCCAGGCGGGCTGGGACGGTGTCCTCGTCTCGGGCTGCCACCCGGGAGACTGCCACTACATAAGCGGCAACCTCGTGGCGAGGAGGAGGTTCGGGGTCCTCAAGGACCTGCTCGGCTACATCGGTTGCGACGAGGGCCGAGTGAACTTCTCCTGGGTCTCTGCGGCCGAGGGGGAGAGGTTCTCCCAGGTGGTGAGTGAGGTGGTCGAGAGGGTGAGGGCTCTGGGCCCTTCGAAGAGGCTGGTGAAGGAGGCCTAGACGAGGTGGAAAAGGAGATACGTAAGGTGGCCAGGGCGCTGCTGAGGGATGGTAAGGTCGACCTCGTGATAGGCTACGGGAGAGGAACCCTGCCCCTCCGCTCGACGCCCTGCTTCATAACCGATGAGGACGGGGTTGATGAGCTCATCTGGGACCCGAGCTGCGGGGTAAACCTAGCCAGGTATCTTCCCGACATCAAGGGGAGGGTCGGCATTGTGGCGAAGGGCTGCGACGCCCGCTCTATCGTTGTCCTCATCAACGAGGGGCAGGTCGAGCGGGAGAACGTCCAAGTCATTGGCGTCCCTTGCCGCGGAGTCATCGACAGGAGGAAGGTGGAGAGGGAGTTCGGGAGCCTCGACAACTTGGAGATAACCTACGCGGAAGATGCGATCAAGATCAAGGGGAAAGACCCTGAAAGGAAACTCCCCCTGAAGGGCTACCTGTCCGAGGCGTGCGTCAGCTGCAGGAGCCAGAACCCCCCCATCCACGATGTCCTTGTCGGTGAGCGCATAACCGAGGACTCTGGTGTGGACGAGTACTCGAGGGTCAGGGAGATCGAGTCGATGCCCGCCGAGGAGAGGTGGAGGTTCTTCGAGGAGGAGCTGGGGAGCTGCATCAGGTGCTACGCCTGCAGGGAGGCCTGCCCCCTCTGCTACTGCAAGGAGTGCTTCGTCGACGAGACGATGCCCCAGTGGTTCGGGAAGACGACGGACCTCTCGGACACGATCATATTCCACCTCGTCCGAGCTCTCCACCTCACTGGTAGATGCGTCGATTGCGGCGCCTGCACGAGGGCCTGCCCCATGGAGATCGATCTCAGGTCCCTGACAAAGAAGACGGAGAAGATCGTGAAGGAGCGGTTCGGGCAGGAGTACGGCCTCAGCCTAGGGGAGCCCCCGGTCATGGGCGTCTTCAAGCAGGACGACCCCCAGGAGTTCGTCGTCAAGGGCGGGAAGGAGGGCTCCCAATGATGAAGGTCATCGAGAAGGAGAGACTGGCCAGCCTGATCGACGGTTGGATCGAGGAAAGAAAGGTGTACGCCCCCGCGGAGAGAAGGGACCTGATCGTCTTCGAGGAGATCGAGTCAGGAGGCGAAGCCCACCTCGAGTTCAACAACACACGGGTGCCACCCAAGTCCGTCTACTACCCCCAGAGGGAGGTCCTGTTCACAACCACAGGTAAGGAAGGAGATGTGGAGCTTAAGACTCCTGCGTCCTTGGAGGAGACCGTGATCTTCGGCGTCCGCCCCTGCGACGCCCACGCAGTCACGCTCCTCGACGCCTTCTTCGGCTCGGGCGAGCACAAGGACACCTCCTACCTCTCAAGGAGGGAAAAGATCACCCTAGTCGGGCTGGCCTGCAATGACCCTGCGGGCACCTGTTTCTGCACCTCTGTTGGAGGAGATCCCCACGAAAGACAGGGCCTGGACGCCATTTTTGTCGACCTCGGCGACAGGTACCTGATCGAGGCCATGACGGAGAGAGGTCAGAGGCTGCTCGATGGATCGGATCTGATGAGGGACGCTGTAGAGCGCGACTTGAGAGAGGCTAAGGAGCTCAGGAAGAGAGCTGAGGCCCAAATTGATAAACTTGAGCTCGACGGGCTGGATGAGAGGCTGGACGGGCTGTTCGAAGACCCCCTTTGGGAGGAGATGCAAAGGAAGTGCATGGGCTGCGGGGTCTGCACCTTCACCTGCCCGACGTGCTGGTGCTTCGACATGGCCGATGAGGAGGTCCCGGAGGGAACCGAGAGGATCCGGTTCTGGGACACCTGCCAGGCCGCCCTCTTCACTAAGCAGGGCTCGGGCTTCAACCCCAGGCCCTCGGGGAAGGAGAGGATGAGGCAGCGGGTGATGCACAAGTTCAACTACTACCACAAAGACTTCGGGCGCCCCGCCTGCGTAGGCTGCGGCCGGTGTGTCACGTCCTGCCCGGTGAACCAGGACATACGTGAGGTCCTCGTGAAGCTCATGGGATTGGAGAGGGGTGAGGCTGATGAGTAACCCCTACATCCCTGAGATAGCGGTCATCCGGAGGATAACGAGGGAGAACGCCGTCAACGACATCAAGACCTTCGAGGTCGTCATCGAGGACGAGGAGGCACGCGACAACTTCCGCTACAGGCCCGGCCAGTTCAGCATGATCTCCTACTTCGGTGCAGGGGAGTGCCCCATCGGGATAGCCTCCTCGCCCATGGACGAGGGATACCTGGAGTTCACGGTGAAGAGGGTGGGCGAGGTCACCACGGCCCTCCACGACTGCGTCGAGGGGCAGAGGATAGGGGTGAGAGGCCCTTACGGGAACGGCTGGCCTATGGAGGACCTGGAGGGACGCAACGTCGTCATAGTCGGGGGTGGATTCGCCTTCACGACCCTCAGGTCGCTCACTATGTACATGCTGCACGAGGAGAACAGAGACAGGTTCGGCGACATCACGGTAATCTATGGCGCGCGGAATCCCGGAGAGCTGAGCTACAAGTACGACCTTGAGGCTTGGAGCAGGAGGAGCGACCTGAACCTGGTCCTCACGGTGGACAGGGGCGACGAGGCCTGGAAGGGTAACGAGGGCTACGTGCCAACGATACTCAAGGAGGCGGCCCCCAGCTCGGACAACGCGATGGCCGCCATCTGCGGGCCCCCCGTGATGATCCGCTTCTCGATTCCCGTCCTCCGTGAGCTGGGGTTCCCCGACGAGAGGATACTCCTCTCGCTGGAGATGAGGATGAAGTGCGGCATCGGCAAGTGCGGTAGGTGCAATGTCGGCAGCAAGTTCGTCTGCCAGGACGGCCCCGTGTTCACCCAGAAGGAGCTGCTCACGATGCCCAAGGAATATTGAGAGCTTACCCCAGATTTTTTTCCGAATTTTCGCATCTCTGAACGATCCCATAATGATCCGACTTAAAAAGGTAAAAAGCAATGACAGGCGTTGAATGTAAAACATGTGAGGCTGTGAAGAATGGCGAAATCAAGTCCAAGGAAGATCGTCATAATTGGCCTGGGTACAGGGGGACTCTACGTTTCGAGAGCCGCCTCCAGAGTCGACAGGCGGGCGGAGATCACCATCATTGAGAGAAGGGAGTATGACATGTTCTCCCCCTGCGGCCTACCCTACGCCCTGGAGGGCAAGGTGGAGAGCTTCGATGCACTGAAGCACGTCGTCCCGACGTCGAGGCGGCTCATAAAGCTCCTGAGACACGAGGTGCTCAGCATCGACACTGAAGGAAAGAAGGTCGAGGTCAAGAACCTCGAATCGGGCGAGGTGGCATGGATGGAGTACGACTCCCTCGTCATCACGACCGGGAGCAAGCCCGTGATCCTACCAATCCCTGGGGCCCATGAGTTCCTCGGCAAGGGCGTCTACGTGTTCACGAACCCTGAGGAGGCGCAGGTGCTCAAGGACGCGGCCATGAAGAGCAAGAAGGCGGTCGTGGTCGGCGGCGGCGCCATTGGGCTGGAGATCGCCTTCGCCCTGAAGGAGCTCGGGTTGAAGGTCGGCGTCACCAAGCGCTCCCCCCCGCCCTTCCCCAGAAACCTCGACCCGGACATGGGGGAGATCATCAGAGAGTACCTCGAATCAGAGGGACTGGAGATCTGGTTCGGAAAGGGGATAGACATGATCAACGGGACGGAGAGAGTAGAGTCCGTGGAGATAGCCGGGGAGACGATATCGACCGACATAGTGGTGATGGCGGTGGGCGTGTCCCCGGAGACAAGCCTCGCAGAGGAGGCAGGTATCAATGTGGAGCGCGGCGGTGTCGTGGTCGACGAGAGGCTGATGACAAGCGCCAAGGACGTCTACTCGGTTGGCGACTGCACTCAAACCTTCAGCGGGATCGACGGGAAGCCGATCAACGTGGCCTTGGCGACCGCCGCCTTCAAGCAGGCCGCGGTGGCCGGCATCAACGCTGCGGGCGGGGAAGCCGTCTACGATGGCGACTTCGGGACATTCGTCTCCTTCATCGGAGACCTGGAGATCGCCTGCTCAGGCTACAACACGTCGACGGCTGAGAGGAACGGCATCGAGGTCCTCTCTGGCAGGGTGAACATGCAGATAAAGCCCCGCTGGATGCCGGGGGCCAAGGACATATCAGTGAAGGTCCTCGTCGACGCCAGCAACGGTCAGATCATCGGGGGCCAGGCGATCGGGGAGGAGGGCGCTGCCTGGAGGGTCAACGTAATAGCGTTGGCCATCAAGACGAAGATGAAGATAGACGACTTCTGCAAGCTGGAGCTAGCCTACTGCCCAGCCGTCTCCGAGCTCTACGACCCGCTGCAGGCCGCAGCAGACGCCGTTCTGAGAAAATACGAGAGGAAGAGCAGGTAGGCTCTCCCTCCACTTTTTAAAAAATAATCCCCAAAATTTTGCTTTTTCTGTTTATTCATAACTGTTAAATACAAAAACTCTGAATCTACACAGCCCTTTGAAGAACACCGTTGTATTTTCTTATCTCTAAATATTTTCGCGTGCGAACAGAGTTATCTCCACAGTGAACTCTCGCATTTGTAGCTAGTGTGTGGGAGCCCTAGGGGCTACCAAGAGAGCCCCTTGTTCGATAAGCATCTCCCTCTTTTCTTCAGGAATCCTGCCAAGTCTCTTGATCGTTTCTGTGTAGTCTGATATGAAGTTGGGCAACACCTTGAAGATAGGAAGCACCATTGGCCTTAGGTGCACCCTTTCAGGCTCCACCCCGATCTTCAAGAGTTCTACCTTCACCTCCTCCACCAGCTTCTTAGCTATCTCCTCCTCATGGCTCTCCTCCACTTCGCAGATCATAATGCCATCGGCTCCAAGAGCTAAAGTCTTGATAATGATGTCTTTACTTAGCATTGCCGTCGAGGGAGTCCTTATGATCCTAAAGTTCGTCGGGGATTGGATCCTCGCTGTGCCAGCATTGTCAGCGGCTGTGTAGCATATGTTATCTTCGAAGAACCCGATCAGAGCAACTTCATCATCAATGTCCTCAAGCAGCCCTTTGACCTCCTCTAGTATTACTTCACTAGTATAGTTAGGGAGTCGAAGAACCCCCTTTGAGCAGTTGGAGACGCAAGCCCCACATCCGTTGCAGGACACCAGGTCGATTTCAAGGTTTGATCCCTTGAAGCTTATGGCGTTCGTAGGACAAACCTCGATACACGCACCACACTTGTCGCAACCCCCTATGACGATTGGTTTGTAGGGATCAAGATTCAGCCTCCCATCGCCAATAAAGTTCACAACATGAGATGCGGCAGCTCTGGCGTCTATGACTGAATCGTGGATGTCTTTGCAGCCGGTGGCCACCCCGGCGGCGTAGATCCCCTTTCGTAGAGTCGAGATCGGATCCAGCTTAACGTGCTTGCTGGCGATGAATAAGTCCTCGCCGAGGGCGATGCCCAGCCTCGAGGCCATCTCTTTAGTCCCTTTAGATGGTATCATGGCACTTGACAATGTGACTAGATCCACCTCGTTTCTGAACATGTGACCGGTATCGATGTCCTCAACCAGGATTTCAAGTCCCCCATCTGGTAGGGGCGTCAACTCTCCTGGCTTCCCGTGAATGAACTGGATCTCTTTATCCCTTGCTTCTTTGTAGAAGCCCTCAAAGCCCCTACCGACCATCCGCATGTCTGTGTAGTAGATGTAGATCCTCAGGTAAGGGAGGTGTTTCTTAAGGAGGATCGCCTGCTTTATCGTGTAGGGGCAGCATACTGCGCTGCAATATGAGACACCCCTGTTGGGATCTCGGCTACCGGCACACAGGATGTAGCCGATGCTTTTCACCCTACTACCATCCTCCTTCATGAGCACCTTCCCCTCTGTGAGTTCGTTCTCTATCAGCCTCTCCATCTGGAGGGCATTGATCACACCAGGGTGTTCGGGATGGAAGCTCCTAAGCTTCCTCTCGTCAATAAGGTCGAATCCCGTGGCAACGATTATGGAACCGACGTCGAACTCGACGAATTGGCTCTCACCTTCGAGATTAATCGCATCAGCGGGGCACGCCTCGACGCAGGACCCGCACTTTATACAGTTCTCGAAGTCGATAGCGTATGACGATGGGACGGCCTGGGGGAACGGCAGGTACGCCGCTTTCCTAAAGTAGAGGCCAACCTCGAACTCGCTAGGGACCTCGGTCGGGCAGACGGCGGCGCACCTCCCGCACTTGAGACACTTGTCCGAGTCTACTCCTCTCGCCTTCAGCTTGACGGCCACCCGGAAATTCCCGGGCCCACCCGAGACACTCATCACGTCAGCGCCAGTGTAGAGCCTGATGTTCCCATCGTTCTCCACTTCGGCCATCCGGGGGCTCAGGATGCATGGGGAACAGTCAAGGGTGGGGAAGGTCTTGCTAAGCTGTGCCATCCGGCCTCCGATGCTGAAGTTTCTCTCGACGAGGTTGACAGTAAAGCCCCCCTCTGAGAGCTGGAGGGCCGCAGTGATGCCCGCCACCCCGCCGCCTACGACGAGAACGTCCCTGCAAATGTCAACTTTTTTTTCCTCGAGGGGCTCCAGCGCCAACGCCCGCCTTATTCCTCCCTTGACGAGTCTCACGGCTTTCTCTGTGGCTCCCTTTTCGTGGATCCAGCTGCATTGTTCCCGGAGGTTGACATGGACCAGCTGGTATTTGTTCACACCCTCCTCCTCAACGACGTTCTGGAACATCCTCTCGTGCATGTGGGGGCTGCAGCATGCGACCACAATCCTATCTAATTCGTGCCTCTGGATACTGTCCCTGATAATCTGAAGACCGGGCTTGGAGCATAGGAACTCGGTGACCCGGGCTGTGGTGACACCCACCATGCTCTTAACCGCGTCCCTCACCCTATCGCAGTCGACGGTGCCTGAGATATTCCCGCCGCATCTGCAGATGAAAACACCTGTCGCTATTTCAAACACCGACCTTCTCGAGAAGCCCCTCAACGCTGATGGCGTTGATGTCGAACCCCAGATCCTCGGGGTTCACGCCCAAGGCAAGCCCTAGGAGCTGCGGGTAATAGAGCACCGGGACGTTGAGTTCCCTCTCCAGCTCATCGGCCATCACCTTTTGGTACCTGTCGTACATGATCCCGCAGAACGGACAGACGAGAACCAGAGCGTCCACCCTACCTGCGAGGACCTCAAGTTTCTTCCAAGTCATGGCCTTCGCCACATCCTCTCTGACAGCCAGGATTCCTCCACCGCAGCAGTCTCTCTTACCGATATAGTCGACGCTCTCGGCGCCTGTTGCCTCAACGAGCTCGTCTAAGCTATGAGGGAACTCAGGATCGTCGAACCCCCCGATGAGGCTTGACGGCCTCACGTAGTGGCATCCCGGGTGCGTGGCTATTTTCAGCCCTCCCAGGCGATGCTTCACCATGTTATTGATCTTTTCCACGCCTATGTCCTCGTAGAGCATTCGGGCAAAGTGGATCACCCGAGGCTTTTCGCCCTCGTATTCTGAGTCTATTTGTTTGCTCAATAGGCTGTCAACGTTTTTTCCGGTGGCCTCGTCTCTCTCGAGGATGTCCTCGGCCTTCATCAGCATCTCACCGCAGGCGGAGCAGAGGGTAACAACATTGAGGCCGGTCTCGTGCCCCTTCTTAAGGTTCATCGCGGCCATGGAGAGGGCCTTCACCTCGTCGACTGGCTCCAAAGGGAAGCCACAACACCCGAAATCCGCCTCCACGAGCTCGATGCCCAGAGCCTTGGCTACGGCCCGGGAAGACTGCTCGTAGTTCATCTGCCTCGAGGGTATGGTGCAACCCAGGAAGATCGTGTATTTCATCTCTCCGCCTCCGCTATCTTTATGATGAACTCTGGCTTCGCTACAACTTCTGGGAGGCCTCTATCGTCCCTCTCATCCTCTGTGAAATCGTCCACAGGATACAACCGCCCGCTCTCAGAGAGCACGTCGATTATCTTCAAGAGGTTCGGCGGTGCGAAGCCCTCCTCCGTGGCGATGTTCCTGAGGACCGTCATTACCTCCGGCGGCCTCACGTTCTGAGGGCAGCGTTCCTGGCACATGAAGCACATTGAGCAGAGCCAAATGAACTCGTTCTTTAACACAAGATCCTTCAGACCAAGCTTAGCCAACTTCATGATCCTCCTGGGATTAAACTCGGCCTCGATCTCCCGGACCGGGCAGCTCGCGACGCAGACGCTGCACTGGAAGCACTTACTTAAATCAGAAGCACCAAGCTTACTCCTGAGCTTACGCAGGAAGCGAGTGTCAGGCTTGCTAATGTCGACGATAGTATTATGCGCGCGTGCGAGCATCTTGTCGATGATGTCCTCAATCATCAGGGTCTTGCGTACTCGCGATTTTATGAACTGATCCAGTACAACTTGCTGCCTCTGAGTCTTCGCAGAACCGTATACTTCCTTCCTAGTCTTTACCACACGTCTTTTCTCGCACTCCTTTTCGATTAGGCGTTGTAGTGTCTCTCCGTCGGTTGTACCCAGGCTCATGGCGAGCCTAGCCTGATCCTCCCCACTGGGGCACAGCCTATCAAGGACCCTAAAGAGTTCCTCCGTGTAATCTAAGAGCTTTCCATAGAGGTTGTTGAATTCTTTGTCTATCTCCTCGGAGCTAACTCCAGGGCCAAAGTAGACAATATCCTCCTCTTTAATTCTCTTCATTTCATGATTCACCCCCCTTCTTAATGAACGAGGGATCATCCGAAATGCTCTCCCATTCCCTCCTGTTACACTCCTCATTGATTAGGCTCTCAAGCCTCTTTCCGTCGGAGTCAGCTATCTTTGTGGCAAGCCTTATTTTATCCGGGTTATCGTCGCACAAGGCATCGGATTCATCACAGATAGATTTCACGTAATCTAGCAGTTTAAGGTAAAGTTGTTGAAACCCACCATCTATTTCCTTGTTCTCCATTCCTGCTCCTAAATAGACATCGTCTCTAAGTTGTATACCTTTGAACTCCTCTAATGCTTCAACTACGCGCTGGGCGCACATGAGTGCGGGACCACCGTTCATCATTACTGCGACCCAAGCTGCCTCCATCACCTCTTGCTTGGAAGCGCCTAGCTCGAGGGCTCTCTTCACATGCAGTGCAATGCACCACTCGCATTTCACAACGATGGATAACGCGATCGATGTCAGTTCCTTGTGCTTGGGGTTGAGGGCACCGCCTCCCTCCGTCACGTTATCGAATCTGTTCCACGCCTTCACTAAGTTTGGAGAGAATGCTCCTATCTTGTCGAGGCTCCTCTCTATCTCCTCTACCCTCGTTATCATCACCGTTCTTCACTCCTCACACATGTTTCGTCACTCAATTCGTGTGTGTTAAGGCGAGCCTCTTTGTTCCATCCACGCTTATCGCTCTCCTTCTCTACGAGTCTTCTGAGCACGCCACCATCAGTTTTCGCGATATTCAAGGCCAGCCTCCTACGGTTCTTAGAACCACGGCACATCGCCTCCGAGGTGTCACAGACGGATCTCACGTAGTTGCCAAGTCTTTTCCGTAACAAGCCCTCTCTTGTCTTACGCCCATACATAACGTCAGGGAAGTTACTTTCGTACCCAGTTAGATCCTTGAACTCCTCCAGAGCCTGAAGGACTTTCTGGGCCTGCATTAGGGCTGGGCTTCCACCCATCAGGACAGCTAACCACGCGGCTTCCACTATCTCTTTACTAGTAGCGCCTAGATCTAGGGACCTCTTTACGTAGTAAGCCGTACACCAGTCGCATTTTGCGACTACTGAAAGCGACACGGCAATCAGAGCTTTGCTCTTAGGATTAATGGCACCGTTTTGAGACACGAGGTCCGTTATGCTGTGCCAGGCGTCGAGCTCCTCAGGTGAGAGAATCTCTATTTTCTCAAGGTTTGCAGCTCTCTCTTCGACACGGCTCAACATCACTCCCATTTTTTCCACCTTTCGCTTCAGTTAATAGTGCAATAATATCGATATATATTTTGAGCTAATACAGTTCGTATTAATATATACTTAATTCGGTATACATTGTAGATGTCCAAATATAAAAATGACAGTTAATACAAGTATATATTATATTATTACAGAAAGCATCTGGGTAAATATATATATGTTAATTGTCAAGGGTCTATATGGTTATCCATGGATAGCCGGAAGATAATGGCCCTCGGAAAGTCTTCGCTAGTGATCTCCCTCCCAAAAGAGTGGTTAAGGTCAAACAATCTCAACCGCGGAGACACCGTATCGATGAACATCCAGCCAGACCTCTCTCTGATTGTACATCCCTCTTCGCAGACCAGGGCTAAAAACCAGTATATCTCAATATCCGTCAAACCCGATGAGACCAAGGAGTCGATAATCAGGCAAATAATCGGCTGCTACCTGAACGGTTATGACACTATAACGCTTCAATCGAAGACCATCTTCAACGAGGAGCAGCAGACCGCAATACGTGAGGTCGTTAAGTCCCTCTATCTAAGAATCATAGAGTCCGCTGCGAGCAAAGTAGTGATGCAGACATTAATGGACGAGTCGATGGCCTCTGTGTCCTCTGGCATCGAGAGGATGCACATAATCACAAACTCCATGTGTCAAGACGTTCTGAACGCAATGAAACAGGGGAATAGGGATCTCGCCAAATCGGTGGTGCACCTTGAGGACGACGTAGATTCGTTCATGTACCTCCTCGTCAGGCTCATCCGTTCTTCAGCCGTCAACCCGACACTTGCCCAACAGCTGGGGGTAAACCTCGTGGACTGCCTCGACTACCAGACCTTAGTCCACAGGATAGAATATGTAGCTGACCATCTCACTCTGATAGCTAATAGCTTAATCAACCTGTTCGAGCGCGAGATGTCTAAGGAGTCGTTCCCTGTACTAATAGAGGCGGCTGAGATCGCCTTCAGTGCCTACGACAGGGCTGTACTTGCCTTCCAGTCCATGTCAGTTGAACACTCGAACGAGATCATAGACGTCCAGGAGGAAGTCGAGAGACTGGAAGAATGCATAATGCCCCTGCCCTACTACGGCGAGAGGGAGGAGAAGAACGTTCTCAGCTACATATGCGTTATTAGGGACAGCATAAAGCGTATCTCCGAGTATTCCGCCGACATTGCCGAGCTGACTATAGATCGGGTCTATAAACTCTCATAGGCCTGAATCTGTTTATCCTATTTGTACGAGCTCGAGTCCTCTAGATGTATACTCAATCCTAAGACAGAAAATTGGCCGCTTCTTTAGCCGCTGATAACGGATATATTAAAAAAGCAGCGGCGATCCTTAGAGATGAGGTTTCAAAAATTGGGTAATGGTAAAGAGGGCTCAGAGATGAAGCCCGTGAGAGTCGTCTCATACGGCATAGGCGTCATAGGCCGTCGACTGGCCAACCACCTCCTATCCAAGGAGGGCGTGGAGATTGTCGGGGCCGTCGACATCAACCCGGCGATCCTGGGCAAGGACCTTGGCGAGGTTCTTGGAAGGGAGAATCTTGGAGTCAAAATATCTAACGACGCAGACAGGGTCATCTCCGAGACCAAGCCCGATATAGTCTGCCACACGACGATGTCATACTTGAGACAGACGTACGACCAGTTCGCTCAGATCCTAGGCCACGGCGTCAACTGCATATCAACCTGCGAGGAGCTGGCCTATCCGTACGCCACAGATGAGGGGGCCGATTACGCCAAGAAGCTGGACAAGCTTTGCCAAGAGAAAGGGTGCACCCTTCTGGGCACGGGCATAAACCCCGGTTTCCTCATGGACACCCTGCCCATAGTCCTCACTGGCCCTTGCACCAGAGTGGACGACATCTACATTACAAGGCAGATGGACGCAGCCACGCGCAGGATCCCCTTCCAGAAGAAGATTGGCGCAGGTTTGACGGTGGAGGAGTTCCGCAAGAAGATAGACAACCACGAGATAACCGGGCACGTGGGCCTTGAGCAGTCAATACAGATGATCGCTGACGCACTGGGCTGGGAGCTGGACGAGATTAGAGTCGACCAGGTTGAGCCCGTCGTTCTCGACCACGACACGGCAAGCGAAGCAATCAAGGTGCCCAAGGGTTACAACGCAGGCTCGATGCAGATGGCCTACGGGAAAAAGGGTGGGAAGGCCCTCATCACCATGGACTTCAGGGCCTACATCGGAGCGCCTGAAGAGTTCGACAGCGTCGTCGTAAACGGTGAGCCTCCCATCAGAGAGAAGACATCCCCCTGCGTGCACGGGGATTTCGGAACAATAGCCATGACTGCTAACATGATGCCCCACGTCATCAACTCCGAGCCGGGGTTCAAGACGATGAAGGACCTACCGCTCCCCCACGCGACGCCCGGGCATATGCGGAAATACTTGAAGTGAGGCTTAACTCCCCCCTGTTTAACCTCCCTTTATTGAATGTCGCATATTCTGGAGAAAAGAAAAAATGAGATTATCCCTTCAGGGATTTGATGAGCTGATCTATCGTTATAGCTGGCATCGAGGTTATCTCGATGGTGCCCCTGCTGCCCAGCTCCACGGACATGTTGAAGACGGCCTCGTTGTTCGGGGCCTCCACGATGTTAACGAAATCGTAGGGTCCGAGCACCGCGTACTGTTCGAGGACCTTCACACCGAAGGCCTCAAGCTCAGCGTTGACCTCTTTTATCCGTCCCGGCCTGGTCTTTAGGGTCTTCCTGCCGTCCTCGGTCAGCTTCGAGAGAAGAATATATCTGGCCATGGTTGACACTCAAGTGAAAATTAAGATGTTAGCCTTGAATAATGTTTTGGAGAGGCTACTTTTTCTCTATCTCTTTCACTTCGAGCTTTCTGAACATGCTTCTCAGCTGCCGCCTCATTATGGTTCGCTCCTGGCTGAGGCCAAGATAGTCTGCGAAGTCGGGGGTGGTCCTGATGATCGTGTTGCGACCCTTCTTCTCGCGTTTTATGAGCCCCATCTGGTCGAGCATCTTTAGGTGCTTGTAGGCCTGGCTGCCCCTGCCCTCTGCAAC
>Ga0209427_10004385_pt1 | contig 16316 bp, 14 predicted proteins | sample DeeMarSWOR136_30_FD_187465 | JGI IMG/M metagenome (GOLD analysis project Ga0209427, IMG submission 187465) | Marine sediment microbial communities from White Oak River estuary, North Carolina - WOR-1-36_30 (SPAdes) (version 2) | ecosystem: Environmental > Aquatic > Marine > Intertidal zone >...
GCCTCATTCCCTAGAGAGTGCGAGAGGTCAATTCTTTTTCAACTGCAATGACGATATTTTTGTACTTTTCGTGAATGAGGTTCTTGTCAAACTCCCACTCCTCTCTCAGAATGGACTGTTGCTCTGCCTCAGTAAAGTAATCCATACAAGGGATGAAGAAATGCTTGTCCTCTTTTTCGATATGCTTAGGATAGAATTGAATAAGGGATTTCATACAATCGATCGCAGTGGACATGGCATCCCTATCTCCTTCAATGTACCTCCTATTCGCCTCTACCAATCTGGCGGTCATCTTTCTTCCCCATCGGTGATCTTCAATCAATTCTTCCATGGTGTGCCGGTGCTCGTCGTTGAGTTTCTTTTCTCCTAGCTCCCTGAAGAGGATGTCCTCTTCCTTGCCATGGTGACAACGGTCTGCATAGGTACGGATGAAGTCCACAGCTGTTTTCAGGAACTCAGGGTTTAGTTTCTTCTCTTTTTCAAAAATGTTGAGCTCTTCTCGCATAACATCAATCATTCTTTCAATGAGCCTGTGCTCAATCATTAATGGGCCAATTGGCATCATGGTCCTGTCCTCCTTTTTATCTCTTTCCTAATCCTGTTCATCATCGAGGAATTTTACCGAAATATCTTACCAAATCGAGAAGAAAGGATAAATAGGGGAAGAAAAGTTTCAGAGTCGGACCAAGCTGGGTTATTAAGATCCATAGGGACCGGAACGGGAACGTTGATCAAAATTATTACTTTCCAGAAGAAATCAAATGTAGGAAATGATACGTTGTTTACACTTTGCCCGTTGCTGAAAGAATTCTTTGTTTGATCTTCGGGTTTTCGAGAAAGACCGACTCCGCCCGCTTTAAAGTTCTTCTCATTCCATCCCAGACACTGCCTGTTTAACCTTTTGTTGTTATTCTCGATTTCACCTGCTACTATCACTCTAAGTTAGCTCTGGCAGTTAACGATTACGGTTAGGGATGTGCATCAAAAAGGCAGCCACTTTGGAATCTGACTCTGTATGCCTGCCCGATGGCTCTCTCTTCCCCAATGCGGAAGGGTGTGACAAGGGCAGGAACGTAAAGGCTCCGGATCAGAGGTGGCTCCCCCGCTGGAATGCGTGGTACTCCGCCACCCTGGCCAGGGCGAAGGCTGTCCGGAGAAGACTATTGTAGACGAGGATCCCCTCCCCGATGAGCCCCCTCTGGAATGAGATCTCGGCCTGTTTGATGCCGGAATCGGTCCGGTAGCACCGATAGTTCACCGCGTAGGGTTTGCCCGAGGTGTGCTCCCGGGCCGGTCCGGCAAGATATTTGGCCAGCTTTTCGATGTAGCCCCCCTGGGCGATATCGAAGAACCAGTCGAAGGAAATGGTTAGAACGATCATGTCGATAAGGGGATCGGCGGAGAGGATTCGCAAGGCTCGTTCAAGCATGCCGAGGTCGGAAAAAGCGATACCCGCATCGACGGGGTTCTTCGTGATATTTCCCGCGGCGGGGATAAATTCGCGGAGCTTGCCTATCGTTTCTTCCGTGAGTGTGGGGATCTCAAGACCGGCCCGGGTGAAGGTATCGGCGGAAGAAACACCGACACCGCCGCCAGTACCGATAACGCCCACCCGGCGACCCTGGGGGGCACCGAGATGCAGGAAAGCAAGGATCACGTCCGTCATCTCCTCCAGGGAGGTCACCTTCACCGCCCCGCTCTGCCGGAAGAGGGCCTCCCAGATGTGTTCGGCTCCGGCGAGGGAGCCCGTGTGAGATGCCACAGCCCGTGCCCCCGACTCCGTCAGGCCCCCCTTCATGATGATGACCGGCTTTATCCGGTTGATCTCTGTGATCTGGCGGAGGAGCTTGCCCCCGTCCCGGACCCCCTCGATATACAGGGCAATGATCTTCGTTTCTTCGTCGTGGGCAAGGTACTCGAGGAAGTCCGTGCTGTCCAGGGTGAGGGCATTCCCGTAGCTGATGGCCTTGCTGAAATAGATACCGAACTGCTCCGCATAGAGCGCCAAGTTGTTGGTATGGCCGCCGCTCTGACTGACGAAGGCGACAGGGCCGCTCTCGGCAGGGGCCGGGATCCAAGTGGTGAGCCGGAGCTTTGGATTGTAAATTCCCATGCAGTTGGGGCCGATGACACGGAGCCCGCCCCTTTCCGCGATCTCCTCGATTTCCTTCTGGAGTCTGATACCTTCCTCCTCTCCCGTCTCCTTGAAGCCGGCGGTGAAGATGTGAACATTCCTGTTGCCCGAAGCGATACAGTCCTCCAGTGCCGCCGGTACCCGCGGTGCCGGAATGGAAATGATGACGAGATCCACTTTCTCCGGCAGGGAGAGGAGATCAGGGTAGGCCTTGAGACCCTCTATTTCATCGACCCCGGGATTGATGGGATAGAGACGGCCCTGATAACCGAAGTTCTTGATGATTCCCATCAGGTTCTGCCAGCTATCGTCCGGGGCGCGTTTGGCACCGATAATGGCGATGCTCCCGGGTGCGAGCATCGCATCTAGAAAGGAAAGGTCACGCCTCACGAGGGCAGGGACGGGTTTCGTTTTTTTACGGAGGACGACGAGGGCGTCCACGGCAGTGACCCAGCCGTCTGGTTTGACGATGAGGGGATTGATATCCACCTCGGTAACCTCGGGATGCTCCACGCCCAGGCGGGACAAGCCCCCGAGGGCGCGGATGATCTGCTCCCGGTTTACCGCCTCCTCACCGCGGAACCTGTCCAGGAGAGCCGATGCCCTGAGCTCGTCCAGCATGCGGCCGGCCTCCGCCTCATCGAACGGTGCAATCCGGAACGAGACATCCTGCAGGGTTTCGGTGAAGACACCGCCCAGACCAAACATCACCACCGGGCCGAACTGGCCGTCACGGACGAGACCTGCCACGAACTCCCGTCTGCCTGCAATCAGGGGCTGCACGAGGAAACCCTCGAGTCCGTTGCCTGCCGCTTTTGCAATCTCTCCCGCTGCCGCAAGGACCTCCCGCTCATCCTTCAGGTGTAGCCGGACGAGCCCCCGCTCCGTCTTGTGGATGATCTTAGCGCCGAATCCCTTAAGAACCACAGGAAACCCGATGACCGTGGCCTTCGCCGCAGCACCCTCCGCATCCTTAGCCACGGCCTCCTCCACCACGGGCACGCCGTAGAATTTAAGCAATTCCTTGGCCTCCGGCTCCGTCAAAGCAGACTGTCCTTCCGACTGTGCCCTCCCGATCAGTTCATCCGGATTCATCATAGTAATCCCCGGTATCGATAATTTCTTCATACAGTCAAGTCACACTAAGCAATTACGGTTTAACACCCGAGTGCTTTAGCTCGAAGATTTCTCCCGGTTTGGAATACAGGTTAGCTCCCACGCGTCCGATGGCTTTCAGGCGACGCGGGTCTACCTTACCATCAACCCAGACCTCGTCCTTTATGTGAGCCAGAATTACCTCGCCAAAGATGATAGCCCGTAGACCTGGTCCTTCTTTGTATTCCTCGATGAGTTCCAGCTTCTGTACGAGCTTGCATTCCATACTAACCTTAGCCTCAGAAACACGGGGTGATTTAACCATTTCACCTTTGATGGCGGTGAGTCCGGTCGCATTGATTTCGTCTACGCCATAGGGGTAGTCGGCTGATGCCTGGATTACCTGTTTGATTATGTCCTCGTCAACGCAGTTCACGACGAAATCGCGGGCATATTCAATATTTCTGATGGTATCCTTCTTTTGCCCTGTCCGCAGACCAATAGAGACGCACAAGATGGCTGGCTTTGAACAAACCGGTGCACCGAAGCTGTAGGGAGCCGCATTGTAGGTGCCGTCTGGACCTACCGTGGAAATAAAGGCGACGGGCAGGGGCCCCATGGCGGTACCGATAAGATCATGTAGCTCCATCCGTCCGGTTTTTGCTGCTTCAATCTTCATATTTCTCTCCTTCTTTTGGGGGTATTTGATCTTGCATACCATATGGCTCTTTAAAGTTATTTGTCAAGATCTAGACAAGGAGGGAAGGGGGGAAGGGGACGTTGATCAAAATTATCACTTTTCAAAAGAAATCAAATGTAGGAAATGATACGTTATTTGCTGTATCCCTGTTGCTGAAAGAATGTTCTGTTTGATCTCCGGGTTTTCTTGAAATACCGACTCCACCCGCTTTAGAGTTTCTCTCGCTCCTGGGACTCATTAAGTCATTCCTATCCCGATCCAAGATCATCAACAGAATCTCCTTTCGCAACTTCCCCATCTTGTATCCTTCGGAGCTATGAATCCTGCCTTGTGCTCTCTCTTTTTAGGACTTTCCCCGCACGGTATTTCAATTAGCCCCTATTTCTGCGATCGCAGAAATAGGGGCATTTTAGCCAAAATAAAAATAGGGGGCGTTGATTCAAATACAACATAGAACGAAAGAAGAGTTGGCCTTATTATCTATTTGCTTATTTATGAAAGAATTCTATGTTTGATGCCCCGGGTTTCTCGAAAGACCGACTCCGTCCGCTTTCATATCAAAAAAGGGGCTTCAGCCTCATCTCGTTCCATCCCAGACACTGCCTGTTTGACCTTTTATTGTTATTGGCGATTTTACCTAGAAATCACTGCTTAAGGATTAGATCTTGATCTGAGGATTACTGCTGCATATATCCCCTGGGATCTTCAGTCAAGGAAATTCAGCGCTATCGTTCAAAAGATGTTATACTTGAAACCATCAACCATGAGATGGGGAAAGATGTCGAAGCGATCCGTTAGAAAATAGTCTGTCAACATCCGAGATTTGACCCCTTTCTATTCTTAGATTAAGAGGAGGCTCGAACGACAATGACCCACGAAGACGCTGGAAAGTATGCTTTGAAGCATCCGCCAGGCAAAAAACCCAACGAACAGATTGCAAAGGCGATCCGGGAGAAATCTTCTGGCGGCGAGCTCGCCTGTGGAATGGGCGAAAAGATTTCGAAGGAGCTCAAGGTCGATATCTCAGAGGTGGGTATCACCGCCGACCTATTAGAGATGAAGATCAAGAAATGCCAGCTTGGCCTATTTGGCTGGGGCAAGAAACCGAACCATGGTAAGGATATCCATGCGGCCGATTCGGTCTCGGTCGAGATGAAAAGGGCCCTTCAGGAGGTGGCCGAGAACGGTGTGGTTACCTGCGCTCGGCTTTGGGCGATCGCCGATCGGCTCGGCGTAGAGCGAAAGGCGGTCTCTGCCGCCTGCGAGACTTTAAGACTCAAGATTCGAGTGTGTCAGCTCGGCGCCTTCTGAGCAACAGGGTCAGCTCTATTTTGCAGAGGCACGGGGTCAGGCAATCGTAATAAAGTATTTGTTTGATCTACGGGTTTTCTCGAAGAACCGACTCCACCCGCTTTGATATCAAAAACAAGGCCTAACCCTCATCTCGTTCCATCCCAGATACTGCCTGTTTGACCTTTTATTGCTATTGGCGATGTCACTTGCAAAGAGTGAGATTACGCCATGTTAGAAGTTGACGACTACCGATTGAAAGTGCGTATACCGATTCAGTTGGAATTTCTTGCCTTCCTAAAGGTTTACGGAGATCATCAAGAAATCTAGGGAGAAATGGAGAGTCCAAGTTTTATCCCTTATTAACTATCCATTGGCGGAATCGTTAATTCCGTTGCTCTCTGAGTTGGTGACATTGTTTCTGACACGATACCCATTCTTATGTATATCGGGCGAATCATTTCCCTCAATAATGGAAGTTTCCTGGCAAACAGGAAAGACCCTAGAATACAGGAGGCTCCTCCGAACATTACAGTACCAGGTGCCCCTATTAAACTCGCCAGCCCACCTCCTAAGAGATTCCCAAAAGGTACCATCCCCATAAATGCCATCGTATAAAAGCTCATTACGCGGCCACGTTTATCTTCTTCAACAATGGTCTGCAAGACTGTATTGCTCGATGCCATTTGGACTATCATCCCAAAACCCGTCAACAGCATCGATAGCAGGGAAAGCCAAAAAACTCGCGATAAAGAAAAGACAATAAGTCCGATACCAAAAACACCGGAGGATATTACAATCATCCTCCCAAGCCCCAATACACTCCTTCGGGAAGCAAGATACAGAGCTCCGATCAATGCCCCTAGCCCCGAAGCTCCCAAAAGAAAACCGAAGACTCGTGGTCCACCATGAAGGATCTTCGCAGCGAAAATAGGCATCAACACCATATAAGGCATTCCCATTAAACTGACCAGCGCGAGAAGCAAAAGAATAGACCTGATTGGTGCAAACCCAAAGGCATAAGAAAACCCTTCCTGCAGTCCCCTTAAAACGTTGGGATTCTGCTTCTCTCTCCTATCTGGTTTTATTCTCATGGCAAGTAGGGCCACGATAACAGCGAGGAAACTAATTCCATTTAGAAGAAAACAGATTCCTTCGCCCAAAATAGCAATAAGCATTCCTGCTACGGAAGGTCCAACCAATCGAGCCCCATTCACTAAAGAGGAATTCAGAGCAATGGCATTTCCCAAATCTTCCCTTCGCTCGATCATATCCACTACAAATGACTGGCGGATAGGTATGTCAAAGGCATTAATAAAGCCCAAGGATAAACTTAGCAGAATAACATGCCAGATACTGATGGTTCCTGTCAGAACCAGGGCCGCCAAAATGAGAGCTTGCGCCGTGGAAAGTGTTTGAGTGACCACCAGGGCACGGTGGCGATTCCATCTGTCGGCCAGTACCCCTGCGAAGGAGGCGAAGACAAAAGTCGGGATCCGGCTGCTAAATCCAACTACACCCAACAAGAGGGCTGAGTGGGTCAGACGGTATACGAGCCAGTTCAGTGCAATTAGTTGCATCCAGGTCCCGATGAGAGAGATGGATTGACCACTGAAAAAAAGACGATAATTTCTGTGACGCAATGCGCGGAGGATTCCGCCCAAACCTGCGCCGGAATTAGTTCTAGAGGATTTCATTTTTAGGACCACTCTCTCTTTTAACAAAAGTTTTGTCGATAATTCAAGATACTCCGAGCGGATTGCGCTTTTTTGCGGGAAAGTTGAGTGAATGGTGAGTGAATGGGGCCAAATCTTTATTCTTGTCTTGACTTGGAAGGAAAAGACAAGGATCAAACCTTCATTTGTCGATTACATAGAATAGGGGACCTCACTTATTATTACCTTCTAATGAAAGAATTCTTTGTTTGGTCTCCGGGTTTTTTTGAAATACCGACTCCGCCCGCCTTAAAGCTCTATTTCCTCGCACGAGAGGAAAACGATTCCGAATCTCCGAGACGAGTTGCCTAAGACTTCCGCGATACAGCCAAACGATGCCACACATACCGTAGAGCGATAACGAGGCTGGGAAGTTTACTGAACGCATAAGCTTGAGGACGACTGGATTCTTGAAATGCCAGTGGACGGCATAGCAACCATCAACAGTGAGCCAAATGAAGAAGAACATAACAGGCCAAAGTCTCCATTTTCGTTCAAGAAGGACACGCATGCTCCAGGGAGCAGTGAGGTAGGCGAAGATAGCCATGATGAAGCTGATGGGAATGTCCCAGTCTGGTGTCTCATAGTAGAACGAACCAAGAATTAGCAATGTGATGCCTACCGCGAGCGTAACGAGCTTCCAAGGGCGAAGATATTCAGGTAGGTGGCCCAAAGGGAGAAAGGGGACGTTTTTCAAAATTATCACTTTTAAAAAGAATTCAAATGAAGAAAATGACACGTTATTTATTGTTTTCCTAATGCTGAAGGAATTCTTTGTTTGAGCTCCGGGTTTTCTCGAGAGGGTAGCCTTGATCAGGCCGCTACGGACGCCGGAGAAGACTGATAAATTTCTGCGGAAGAAAACATTCCTCCTGGGTGGGAATAAACTCTTCGAAAGATGCCAAAAACATCAACCTCTTTACTCTTCGCTTTTTCCCAGAGGTGGTACAGAGTATAGGTTGTTATCAGACTCATCTGGTAGGCTGCCAAGAAGTCGCGCAGTTCCGTGGAGATTTCATTCAACCGTTCTCTCTCTGATATAGGTTGATGAACATGAGTACTCGCGATAATCAAGGTCTTCTCATTTCCCTTTTTCTCTTTCGCAAACTGTAAAGCCCGCTTTATCTTGGGATGGTTTTTCTCCACCTCCTCTTCGCTTGTCAAGATCTCCAAACCAAAACAGAACTGGGTATCAGGAATTCTCACAATCCGATCTACGGAACTGTATTCACCCCCTACGGCTACGCGAAACCCAAAATCTTTAAAAATAGAATGCACCGTATCGGTAAGTACCAATTCACCTTTCGGGCAGAGTAATGAATTCATGGTGAAAAGATCCTGCTCTTTGATCCCTGAGGCCTCTTTCTTATGGATCTTTTCCATTTGCGATTTCAGGAACCTCTTCCGGGCTTCTCTCTTCTCGATTGTTGCTGTGTCCAAACGCCCGACGATAAACATTGCTATTAGACAACCTAGGGGAACGTAAAGCCTCATGTCCCCCGTGGAGTTGAGTCCACTGTAGATAGCAATGACTGCAAGCAGAAGCTGAATCAGGAGATACATTCTTTGATCCTTACAAGGATATACAACATAGTTTGTTCATATCCGATATTGGATGGCTTCCAAAGTGGTAGACTGCAAGATTCGTTCCAGTAAAATTGCACCCATAATCCAACTGTGTAACTATTTGAAATTCAAATAATATTTTAGGTTTCTTATGGTTGGCTCATTTGAGAATCTTAAGAAAATCAGGCTAACAAAGGAAAAACTTTCCCCGGTAGGACCTTTTTTGTCAGTGGCTACTCAGAAACATTGGTAGAACTTCGGGGTCAAAGCTCGGAGAATCTTAATAAAATATCTGTTTGATGTCCGGGTTTTTTGGATGTACCGATTCCGCCCGCTCAAAAGCTCCTCTCGCTCCGGGGACTCATAAATTCATTCTTATTCCGTTCCAAGATCATCAACAGAATCTCCTTTCCTAGCTTCCCCATTCTGTATCCTGCGGAACTGTGAGTCCTGCCTTGTGCTCTCTCTTTTCAGGAATTTCCCCGTACGGTATTAAAACTAGCCCCTATTTCTGCGATCGCATAAATAGGGGCATTGATTCAAATGCAACATACAACGAAAGGAGAGTTGGCCTTGATATCTATTAGCTTATTTATGAAAGAATTCTATGTTTGATGCCCCGGTTTTCTCGAGAGACCGACTCCGCCCGCTTTGACATGAAAAGAACAGGACCAAGCCCTCATCTCGTTCCGTGGTAGACACCGCCTGTTTAACCTTTTGTTGTTATCGGCGATTTCGACTACAAAGTGAGAGAATTGGTAAGCATTAAGAGTTGATGATTACCGATTGAAAAAACCGATAGTGGACTACCCACGAGTTGGTGAAAAAGAAGTCATCAGCGTATTGACACAAAAATTCCTGTTATTCTGGTAAATCATAACCTGTAAGGATGACAACACCAATGTTCGGATATTGGGCTTTTGCTCGACAATGAGTGAGGACGACCTGACAATCTCCGAGACAGATTCCTTCTCCCTCCAATGCGGGCTCGGAATGACGTGTATAGGTCATTTGTGGGGCAGGAGACTATGTGGTTTGCCCTCGGCTCTTTCTAGCCCAGGCTTCGTATTTCGCCGAGATTTCCAGATATTGTTCCCTCGTCACAATCGGTCTGCTAATCTCTTCCAAAAGGGTTGGTTCTACTTTCTCATGGAGGGCAAGCATTTTCCCGGCCCGTTGAATTACATCAAGGCAAGGTTCCAGAAGTTGCGGCGCCATTTGCAGGGCAATTGAGCCGGGTATGCAGATTTCCCCGATGGATTCGCAACCAAAGTTCGCTGCTTGGGCCCTGAACGTCATGATCAGGGGCAGGAAACTTTCCATCTCCGGAAATCCCGAAGTTGAGATAAGGAAGAATTTTGAAGGCATGGTCCAGCTGTACGGGTGCCTCACACGGTTTGCAGTGTCAAGCCGCAGAAACGGATCCATACCGCAGATGCAGCGATCCATTACGGTTTTCATCTGGGCGCTCATATTGTCTGTATACACAGGCGTACCCATAACAAAGAGATCCGACTCTCTCAGCAACGGATAGATCTGGTCCATATCATCCTGTTGAGCACATTGACCGGGTGTTTTATGCATACATGTAAGACACGCCCGGCAGGATGAGATATTTATTTCCTTGAGCTGAATATCCGTTACGGTAGCCCCTCCCTCCGAGAGCCCCTTCAAAAGCGAATCCAGCAATTTCCACGTTACCCCTTTCTTCCCCCTCGCGCTTCCATTCAATGCAATCACTTTCATGATTCCCTCTTTAGATGAAATAATTAATTCTCGTTAAATTCAACTTTACCGTATCACAAGCAATAGATGGTTTCAAGCCTAGGTGTGTTTGGAAAAAAGGGATTAATGTTTACTCTTTTCGCCTTCGGTTTGTAGTAGTTAAAGGAAATTCGTATAATATGTATTGATTGCCAGTCTGTATTATACGTTAATGCCCGGTTGCAATCTTCTATCCTGAGCAGGGGTCTCCAGATGCGTGTTTCAGAAAGGAATCTTCCTTGGAAAGCACCTCTGCTTAGATGAGAAATTGGTCTACGGCAAGGATGGGTGGTCCCTTATGTCGGGTTTTTCCAGAAGTATTTTCTGTTCAAATCGTCACTTTCGCCGTGCCATTCGACTCAGGTCAGCACTTTTTCACAGCCAAGATATCTCAACAACCCCGAAACGTAGTTTCCCCATGTTGGGATGCACCTGTCAATGTCATAGGCCATTAAGGCGATCTCCCGGTTATGGATTTTAGTATGTACTTCCTCTAATTTCTGAAAATCTAAAGGCCACGTCTTCTTCCCCTCTCGGGTAACCATATAAATAGTGCCGTCCTTTTCGCTAATATCCACTATCTGCAGCCGGGTTAGACCATCCCCCGCCCAGAACTCAATTTGGTTGTCCTTCATTTCCTTTATTCTTTCCCAACTGAAGGAGCACCCGTGCGGATGATTTTTGATACTTGCAAAGCGCTTTTTTTCCAGCAAGGCCTTACGAAGGCGGGCAAGCATCTCTTCGAGATCAAAGGGTTTGGTAAGATAGTCACTCGCCCCTCTCTTCATCGCTTCCACTGCTGAATCAATACTGGCATGGCCTGTAATTGCAACTATTAGAATCTCAGGCTTGAATGTGACAATTTCAGTAATTAGTTGGAAACCATCCATGTCAGGCAATTTAAGGTCCACCAAAACCAAATCGTACGTCACCGCGTGAATCTTTTGGTGCGCTTCTTCAGCGGTCTCTGCCATGTCAACAGAAAAACCGCCAACTTCACTTAGCACCTTCGACAAATATCCTCTGACCTGCTTGTCGTCATCAACGACCAAAATTTTCTTTTTCATAAATCATCAGAGGTAAGAGCCTTTAAAGGCTCTTTCCGTGAATTCAAAAAAAGCACAAATATTTATAACGCCTTATATCAGAGAAATCCAAGTCTTATCTTAAATAATGGGAAATGATCTTGCTTTTTGTGGCACTTCTAATACCTCTTGAGCAGACAGTCCGGTCTAGCAGGAAGAAGCAAGAGCCTCAAAGGGACTGTTTTTTTGATTTTTTCCGTTTCTGGGCATACATCAAGGCATCCGCTTTAGACAGGAGCTCATCTATCGAAACAGGATGGTTAGGATCAAACTGGGTTGCTCCCACGCTAACGGAAAGGGTATATCGTCGAGACCCCTCAGCATTATGATCTTTTATCTTTTCATATAGACGAGTTGTAAGGATCTCACCGCTCTCATCAGTGGATTCTGATAGAACCACAAATTCATCTCCTCCGATCCGAGCAATAATATCCGACTCACGGAAGCTCTTTTTGAGGATGTTGGCAAGGTCTATCAATGCTTGGTCTCCTTCAGTATGTCCATGGTGGTCGTTGATCCATTTTAAATTGTCCATGTCGATAAAAAGGAGCAACAACCTCTTCTTTCTCCGGATGGCCACCTTTAAATACTGGTCTGTCAAAATAAAGAATCTTCGCCGATTATACAAGCCTGTAAGCTCATCTACGAGGGAGAGAGCAAGCAATGCTTTCTCTCCCTCGTGGTCACGCATCATTTTTTCAAACCGGATAAGAAATTCAGAAACAGAGAATGGCTTGTTAATAAATTCCCGTGCGCCTGAGGCAATGGCCATTTCTGCTGAATATTCCTCCGTATACCCTGTGATGACCATGACAGGAAGATTGTGATAATGTTTTGAAAGCTCCTTGGTAAGGGTAATCCCATCAATTTCGGGCATGACGATGTCCGTAATGACAGCATCAAATTCGGCTCCCATAATTTTGCTCAATGCCTCAAAACCGTTGTTTGCGGTTAAGCATTGATGTCCTTTTTGGGACAACATATCCACGATTAGTTTTCTCGTTGGTTCTTCATCGTCCACCACAAGAATTCTGTAACGAGTAGATTCCATATGTAAGGTTGCTAATTCCCTTAGATTTTGGTAAGGACAACAATTCCTATGGCTGGTATCATCATTTCTTTATAAAGTCAAAAAAAGGACCCGTGGCTCTGCGCCCCATGGTTACTCACGGTGGGGTTTATGGTCAGTCTTCTATTAGGAATGGTATTCACATCAAGTTTTGTGCCAAAAAGAGCAAAATATGTAACGATTTGATTTTTAAAGATTTATTTAGAAATTTGAATTTTTGGAGAGAACAGAGAAGTGACCTTTTTTGTCTCATGTGGTAATTATTCAATAACCATCGTCAGCTTGGTAAAACGGAAGCCACTTCGACTTGTATGTTGGATTGAGAGAAGATTTTTATAAAACTGGAATTCAGGGAGGAGTGCTCAAGAAGAGTTGATCTTGATGTCTATTTGCCAATTTATGAAAGAATTCTTTGTTTGATATCCGGGTTTTCTAGAAAAACCAACTCCGCCCGCTGGCTGCATAGGTTCGGTTTTTCCCCTTACGAAGAGACTTATCAGACCTCTCAATATTTTTTCGCGGATGTACATTTCATTCTATTTCGACAAATTCGCTTGGGCCGACCGCAACATGACTCTCCCTCTCTTGGACAATGGGCGTCACCCCTTGAAATCTTTCGGGATCGGAGCAAATTCGTGATCATCAGGCCAGAATCTGTTTTTCGGACCGCAGGGAATGATTCCTTTTCTGCAGAGTTCTGATCGCCACTCGTATTTCAGGACAATTTTTTCAGCCGTTGTATGCTCCGGATCGAAGTGGACCAGACGGGCAGGGGAATAGGTCGTCTCCCCGAATCCAGTTCCTGCCTCCTCGGTCTTCTTTTGTTCAGCCCTGTCCCTAGGACGGGCCTCCAACGAAGCACCGGGAGCTGCCTCAGCAGGTGCCTCTTTCATTCGGGATGAACTCCCGGAGTAAGGAATTATTTCAGGAAGCTTTTCCCTGTACACAGCAAGGGCAATGGTCCCCGTGGCTGAGGCATCGGCAAAAACCTTCTCCGCATACGAGTCGGACTGCTCGGTGAAGTAGAACCTGTTTGTCCTGTCCATGCCTGTTCGCCACCCTTCGAAGGTGTTCGTTTCGTGAGGTCCAATAATGTACATCCGCTCATTTCTTTCCAGGTCTGATTTCTTGCCATCAATGATGTTTCTCCCATCCACTGCAATCACAACACCAATACGCCTGTTCGATCTGTTTGTAACCTGGATGGAATATCTCTGTGCCTTCACTGCCTCCATGTAGAAGAACTTTCCTTCTTGACGAATACGCGGATGGGTCCTGTACTTCGGAAACTCCTCCCCAGAATCCGAAACGATCCGCACATCTATAAGATTTTGTCTCTCCACATGGGCACATACTAATGCCGGAATAACCAATACGAAGAACAACGCGGTCAAGAAAATGTTCCGTACCATAGCTTTACCTCCTTTTTCGGGTTCTTTTGGTTCAATAGACAACCGGGCGACAAAAAAGTTCCCGGTTTTATAAGAATGCATCGCTCGACTAAGGGATTAACAAAGGAGGAATGTTCTAATTGTAATCCTGATGAGCAAAAAGGGCGGCCTATCAGTCTTCCTTTTGGTTGAACAGTTTTGGATAAATAAGGAGTAAAAAGTAGTTAAAAGTAATAATTTATGATTTTTTTCTTGACTATTGGGTCTCTTTCGGTTAACCTTTATCTGTCTATCGAAGGAGGGTTTATGTCTCAGGAAATGATGAATACCAAAGAGGTGGCGCATTACCTCGGCATCCATGAGAAGCAGGTCTATGGGTTGATCAAATCAAAAAGGATTCCCTCGACCCGGGTCACCGGAAAATGGGTTTTTCCAAAGAGGGTGATCGACGAATGGATCGAGCAGAATGCTCAAAAAGGGCTTGGTCAGGCGAGAGAAAAAAGTAGGAGGGTTGAAGGGGCACTGCTCGCCTCGGGCAGTAATGACCCCATTTTGGATATCCTCCACACTCATATGAGGACCTTTTACCCGGAATTCTATATCTTCACCGCCAATACAGGGAGCACCGAGGGTCTTAAAGCCTTAAATAAAGGGTATACGGATATTGCCTGGTCCCATCTTTTTGATCCGAAAACAGGGGAGTACAATGTTCCATTTCTGTCGGGCTACCTCCCGAACGTTAAACCTGTAGTGGTCAACCTTTTTCGTCGGGACATTGGATTGCTGGTGGCTGCCAAAAACCCTCTCGGCATCCACGGATTCAAGGATCTCTCACGTAAGGATGTAAGGTTCATTAACAGGCAAAAGGGGGCCGGGACAAGAGTGCTTCTCGACTATCATCTTAAAAAACTAAAGATTCCGCCCTCCCAGATCAAAGGATATGAAAAAGAGGTCTACACCCATCTCGAAGTAGGGATTTCAATCCTCTCCAAAGAGTCAGATGTGGGAATTGCAACGATTGCCGTTTCGAAATACTTCGGCCTGTCCTTTATTCCCATCACAACCGAGAGCTTCGATATGATCCTCGATCAAACGACCTTTTTTGAGAAGGGAGTTCAGGCGTTTGTGGAAATTCTCAATTCGGAAGAGTTCAAGAAGAGGGTCGTGAAGCTGGGAAACTACGATTTTCAGCATTCGGGAAAAATCGTTTATTCAAAAAAATAGTTAAGGAGGGAAGCGTATGAAGAAGGCAAAGGGGTGGATAGGCCTCGCATTGGTGTTGTTGTTTGTTTTTTCTTCATCATGTGCAGGCCCAAGCAAATCAGGTAGTGGCAAATTTGTCCTTCTGGCCAGTACGATCGGTCCTGTCGATTCAGGTATTGTTGACCTGCTGGAAAATGAATTTGAAAAAGAGACAGGCATCCGGGTCCGCCATGTTGGGGCTGGGACTGGGGCTACTCTCAGAATTGCCCAGAAAGGAAATATTGACCTGGTGATGGTCCATGCGAAGTCGCTGGAAGAGAAGTTCGTTTCAGAAGGATATGGGACAGAAAGAATTGATCTGATGTATAACGATTTTGTGATCGTTGGTCCCGCCAATGACCCGGCTGAAATTAGAGGGATGAAGAGCGCTACCGAGACCCTTCAGACCATCTCAAGAAAAGGCACAACCTTTATCAGCCGGGGTGATAAATCAGGAACTCATGTGGCTGAGATGCAGCTGTGGGAGAAAGCCGGGATAAAACCCTCAGGCTCCTGGTATGTCGTTTATGAAAAGGGATCGGCAGGGAATGTGGCGACCCTCCGCTACGCAGACGAAAAGGGTGCCTATACGTTCGTCGACCGAGCCAGTTTTCTCTCTCAGAAGGACCAGATTAAACTCCAGATATTGGTTGAAGGGGATAAGGCCATGCTGAACTACATCACCCTCATTCCGGTCAATCCCAAAAAATTTAGCAGGGCAAATTATGAAGATGCGATGACCTTTGTTAAGTGGTTGACCGATCCGAAAAAGGGACAAGAGATCATTAGAGACTTTGGAAAAGACAAATATGGAAGTCCTCTATTTTTCCCAAATTCTAAGGATTGGAGAGCATCAAAATAGGATATACATTTCAATTTGAAGGAGGAGAAGTCATGAATCGGAAGACAGGTAAACGAATCGCTTTTTTGTTGGTTTTGACTGTGCCCTTTATTTTGGGAGTCGCGTCTGTCCAGGCGCAGCAGAAGGCAATCATTTTGTCTACCACAACGAGCACACAGGATTCGGGTTTGCTTGATAAGCTCATCCCCGTCTTCGAAAAGAAGACAGGTTATTTTGTCAAGACGATCGCAGTGGGTTCTGGCCAAGCGATGGCCATGGGACAAAAAGGGGAGGCGGATGTTCTTTTGGTTCATTCACCCGCCGCTGAGAAGAAGTTCGTTTCTGAGGGCTATGGAGTCAATCGCAGGGTCATCATGCATAACGATTTTGTCGTTGTGGGGCCATCGGGGGACCCGGCAAAAAT
>Ga0209427_10004386_pt1 | contig 16315 bp, 12 predicted proteins | sample DeeMarSWOR136_30_FD_187465 | JGI IMG/M metagenome (GOLD analysis project Ga0209427, IMG submission 187465) | Marine sediment microbial communities from White Oak River estuary, North Carolina - WOR-1-36_30 (SPAdes) (version 2) | ecosystem: Environmental > Aquatic > Marine > Intertidal zone >...
TCGCATTTCTCCTGGCAATATTCCTTCTTTTGAAAGTCCACACACCGCCGTCCTATCTGGCCCTAAGCTTTTTGTTGGGTGAATTGTTCTTAATGGTGATGGCCGCGAGGAAAGTGGCGCTGCCACGCATAAACACCATCTGGAATGATCTCGGGCGTCTCGGCGCTACCCTCCGCGGGGGGTACAACGTACTTTTTACTGACGAGGCGTTCGAAATTGTCCTTTATATTGACCTGTTGATATTGGGATTCTACGTTCCCGCGTGGGATCTGGGTGTTTATACAGAAGCCTTCATTCTGGCTCGCCTCGTTCTTCTCATTCCCTTAAGTGTTAGACCCATATTTCGCCGAAAATACTGCCTCCTTGTGGTCCAAAGGGGACATGGCCAAACATCCAGGATGGTTTACAGGGCAACGACGATTTTCTTCTACCTACATTCTTTGCTTGTCCTCTACATCCTGCTCTATTTTCCGGCAGTCCTCCATTTCTTTTTCTGGACCCATGGGGAGGAGCTCCTTTCCTTTAGGATTTTTACCGTGCTTTTGCCCGGCTTGCTTTACTGCGCCTCGGTGACTGCGTCAGAACCTATTTATGAAGCGACCGGGCGGGTCGAATCTTTAAGAAAAATCGTGCTGATTGTCTTCCTCACAAATACCGCTCTGAATTTCTATCTGGTACCCTTCGCAGGGTTTTTTGGAGCCGCCGCCGCAACAACCTTCTCAATGTTGCTCTATTTCTTTCTATTCGGTTGGCACTTGCCAGAGCAGTACAAAATGGCAAAATCCTCCTTCCTGGTTGCAGGAGGCTCGGTATACCTTGTCTACCTTCTGATGGAACGCCTGGATAGCAGCTTGGCCATTGCAATCTGGATGCTTCCAATTCCACTTTTCCTGCTCATGTTCCTTATTGGTTTTTTCAATTTCGAACCTTCGTTGGAGAGCATTGCAGATGTGGGCAAAACCCAAATATAAGGAGGTCTGAACCATGGAAGAGCAAACAAGGGGGGCGAATTTCATCTTTGAGAGGTTAAGGGGACTCCGGAGGGTTGCCAACGTAAAGTGGAGTGGAAAATTCAAGATTCTCTTGGCGATCTTGGTATTGTTGGTGGTTTTCTATAATCTTTTCTTCGTCTACATTAGGCCAAATGAGTTTGGGATTAAGGTGGTCAGGGTCGGACTGCACCGCGGAGTCCAGGAGAAGGTCTACCAGGCGGGTCTTCATTTCATCCTGCCATTCGGTTTGCAACAGATGCATCGCCTTCCCAGGAACATTCAGGTGTTGGAGTTAACCAATTATCCTAAAACAGCAGCACATTTTGCCAGAAGGGAGAAGGCGGCTCATATTCAAACTTCCGATGGCTTCTTTGTGGATGTGGATGTCTCAATTCTCTACCACATTGTGGACCCTTACCTGGTTTTTACCACCATTGGCCCCGGCACTCTCTATGAAAATAACGGCATTATTCCAAAGGCAGAACCGATATTGAAGGCCACCCTCGGCGAATTGACAACAGAGGAATTTTACAACAGTCCCCTCCGGGTTCAGAAGGCTGAGGCGGCAAGGGAGATGCTAAACGATGAACTGAAACGAAAAGGGTTGAAGGTTGAACATGTTCTCGTCCGCTATTTCAAGTACAGTGCGGAAATTCAAAAGAACATCGAAGAGAAGAAGCTAAAAGACCAAATGGTCTTCAAAAACCAGGCGGAGGCACGCGCGGCCATTGAAGAGGCAAAGCTCAAAAAGATCGTGCAAGAAGGTAAAGTTGTGGTAGCGGTGAAACTCGAAGAAGGGCGGGCGTATGTCACCCGAAAACGAGCGGAGAAAGACCTCTATGTCAGGAAGAAAAAGGCCGAGGCTAATCTCCTGGTGAAGCTTGCTGAGGCCGAGAAGGTGCGTTTGAAGAACGAAGCACTGGAAGGGGCGGGCGCCGGCCGCATGGTGGGACTGAAGATGGCTGATGTCTATAAAGGATTGGACGTGGTTATCCTGCCGAGCGACGGTCCTGCAGGAGTGAACCCCTTGAGTTTAGCCAACACCCTGAAGCTGTTTGATGTACGGAAAGGAGGTGCGGAATGAACCGTCTGTCCATTATCCTAAAAATTATGATGATACTTGCCCTGACTGGGTGCGTTCCTCATACCACCGGAGAAACGGAAGTTGGGGTGAGGACGGTTAAGGTGGGCATCTTTGCCAAGAAAGGGGTCGAAGATAGAATCTATGCCCCCGGATCCACTTACTTCTTTCTGCCCTTTGTCAACGACTGGCACACACTTGACACCAAATTGCAAAACCTGGAGATGACTCTTCATCCGGGGAGTGGAGACAGAAGAACCAGGGATGATCTTCTCTTTAAAACCATCGATGGCAATGACATCGGGCTAGACGTCATTATCGCTTACAGAATCGATCCCCGGCGGGCGCCATACATCGTGCAATATGTGGCCGAGAACAACAAGACCCTTCGGGAAAAGATCGTTAGAACCATAGCAAGAAGCAAGCCCAGAGATGTATTCGGTGAATTGAAAACGGAAGAGTTCTATGTGGCGGACAGACGCGAAGCCCAGGCTCAAAAGGCAAAGGCGGTTCTGCAGGAGATGTTGGGTCCCATGGGGATAGTTGTAGAACGGGTCTTGACCAAAGACTATCGTTTTAACCGGGAATATCAAAAGGCCATTGAGGATAAGAAGGTTGCAGACCAACGGGTGGAGAAAAACAAATCAGCCCAGCACGCTGCCACAGAGGAATACAAAAGAAAGTTGGAAGATGCAAAGGGTGAGGTAAATAAGATGGTGGCGGATGCGGATGGTGAATACCGCAAGGCAAATATTGAAGCCGATGCCTACTATGAAAAGCAGAGGCTCCTGGCCCAGGCCATCAAGACCGAGGGAATCGCAGAAGCAAAGGGCATTCGCGAGATGAACAAGGCCCTTACCGGCTCGGGCGGCGAGGCCCTGGTGAAATTGAGAATCGCAGAGGCGCTTCAGGGTAAGCGGATCGTGCTCCTGCCTGTTTCAGAAGGCGGGATGAATCTCAAGACTACGGATATCAATAAACTCATTGAAGTAATGGGTTTGAAGGCTATTTCGGCAAAGGAAAAACAGTAAGCCCCAAGCACTAGGCAGCAGGCAATAGGGTGTTTGCGGTAGTAGCGTTGGCCTTGAAAGGCAAAATATGATTGTTGCCTTAAATCCGAACGTGCTTTAGATACATACGGGTTATTGTTCCATCTTAATTCGAAATCCCCTCCCAGTTCAACATCGTGGGAATTACCGGAGCTTCGTTTATCAATCACACCTTAGAGAGCCTCTTGGTCCAATGCAAGGAGAGTTATGTCGCCTTGATCGGCCCTACAACTCCCCTTACTGCCGTTCTCTTCGATTACGGGGTCGATATTATCTCGGGTTCAAAAATGGGAGGACCCCAAGAGGTAATCCATTTCATCAGCCAGGGGGTACCTTCAAGGAGTTACATCACCACGGAGTCAAATTGATCACCATGATGAGGTAGGGCGACATAAACAAAAATTCGGGTTTTTTTAACGGACGCATTCGGGAAGACAGGAAAATGCTTGAGACTTTGCGGGAGAAATTCGCCGATATTGCCGTTAAAGATCCCCTCTTTTCGATTCTCACTTCATTGATTTTTTACATCCCTTGGCAGTTTTTTCGAAAAGAGGCCTTCTGGAATCTCTTATTTTATGGCCTTTGAAGAGGGGGATCATATGTAAAAAAGTGGTTGCTCTTTGATAATTTTAGTTTTATCTTTACTAATTTGTTTGATAATTTCTTTAAACGTACAATCGGCACAGGGATCCAAATCAACCCACCAAGGCCCTATTTCAGGGCGAAATAGGCCCTGCAGAAAAGTAAGGAGGTAATGGTAAAATGGCAGATCTTGAAGTTTACCGTGGGTATGGAGATGAACTTGAGAGGCAGTTACGGTTGAAAACCTTCCCCCTATCACTGAAGTTGCTCGAAAAGGAGGCCGATATTCCTGATGGAGCACAGAGACCCCTTAAGGATTTCGGTCATCACCTGTCACTGTGCCAGGCTTTTCAGATTTCGCGCCGGGACGGAATAGCACTCGCGATGCTGAAAGAAGACAACTGGTGCCCTGAGCCGGTTATCGGGTATGGACTCGGAGAACCTCCGGAGTATTTCTTGGAGGGACATAACCGTTTTCCCCACGACGTGGAGACGCTGGAGGCCGGAAGTCATTATGCCCAGCAATTTCCCCGGTTGGAAGTAGGTAGATACGTGGGTGTGGTTTCGGCTCCGCTCAGGACAACCAATTTTGAGCCTGATCTCGCCATGATTTATTGTGACTCCGCTCAACTGAGCCTGCTCCTTTTGGCGAGGGAATACAAGGAAGGATATGACCTCAAGTGTGCCCTGTCCAGCCATGCTGCGTGCGTTTACGGAGTGGTGCCCGCTGTACAAAGTGGGGAATGTCAGGTCGCCATGCCATGTCGGGGCGACCACTATCGTGCTATGGCCGGGGACGATGAAATCATCTTTACGGTTCCGAAGCGGAGGTTGGAGGATTTGATGGCGGGGCTCAGATACGTTAATTCGACTGGTTCTCGATTACCGAAAGGATATACGATATTACCGGAGTATCCTCAGCGGGAGAGTTACGAGAAGATAGCGAAAATGATGAAATACCTCTGAATAAGCCGCCCGGATTTCCGTGCCGTTCAGATGCCATCTTAGCCACCAATCATGGGAGCAAAACTGGGATTCATGAACCTTCATAGACGAACGTTGAGGCAAGGTTAGACCAGAGGGACCTATTGATCTGAGCTCATTTTCATGAACATATTCCATCGGTATTCTCCATTTTCCCTATAAGGTTGCTGAGGGATAGCTGTTTTTGGGAAAGGGCAGAAAGATTCGATGGAATGAAAAGGGAACACCCTTCGTTTAATCACCTCGATTTTTGATCGATCTCTTTCATCGTTCTGGTGTTTATCCGGCAACTTTCACAACATGAAGGGATACTCCGATCCGTGGAAGAAAGCGAACGCATTGGATTATACTCCATAGGGGTCAACATCCTGCTGGTAGGGATAAAGTATAGTTTGGCGGTTTTTTCGGGCTCCATCGCTCTTGTTGCTGATGCCATCCACTCCCTTTCAGATGTGATTTCCTCAGCAACCGTTCTGGTGGGAATCAAAATCTCCAAAAGGAAATCGAAAATATTTCCATATGGCCTCTATAAGGTAGAAAATCTCGTCTCCCTCGTTTCATCGCTGTTCATCTTCTTCGCCGGTTATAAAATCGCCGTCAGCGTCTTTTCAGGAGAACAGGATCTACATATCGACCGCCTGCCAGTAGCCCTGGCAGGGGTTGTGGTGACCATCCTGATCACCTTTACCTTTTCGCGATATGAATTGCGACGGGGAAGGAAGATGGGGTCTCCGAGCCTTATCGCGGACGCACAGCACATCAAGACGGATATGCTCTCTTCTGGGGTGATCTTTTTCGGTCTCCTGGGAGGGCTGTTCCGCCTCCCCTTGGATAGGGTGGCGGCGTTGGTTATGGTATTCTTCATCGGAAAAGCCGGATTGGTCATCTTTCTCGATGCCATTCGGGTGCTCTTGGACGCCTCTGTCGATTTCGAGACCTTGGACCGGGTGAAGAGCATCGTACTCGAGGACCGCAAAGTCGGGACAATCAACGCCATTTGGGGAAGGAACTCGGGTCGTTTCAAATTTATCGAGGCCGATATCGTCCTCAAGGTACATGATTTGGCCCGGGCCCATGCCATCAGCAGGAGAATCGAGGGAGAAATTAGGAAGAGGGTATCCAACGTGGACCACATCCTCATCCATTACGAGCCCCAGCAAAGGGAAACGAGAACGTGTGTTATTCCATTGGCTGACGACAAAAGGAGCATATCCGATCATTTTGGTGATGCCCCGTATTTCTATTTGGTCACCCTAAGGGAGAGCGACGGGACTATTTCGGAGGAGAAATTCCTGCACAACCCCTTTCTCCGGGAGGAGAAGGGAAAGGGCATTAAGGTGAGCGAATGGCTCATTCAGCAGGGAGGCGATACCGTGCTCACAAGGAGGGATTTCAAGGGAAAGGGTCCAAGCTACGTCTTTTCCGATGCAGAGGTAGATATCCATCTCACTGAGAGCACATCACTGGAAGAGGCGGTTCAACAGATGAAAAGGCTTCCGTAATGCCGTGGCCCTCAAGCGGCGATCACACTGGGGAAGGTCTCTGGAGGGTTTTTGAGGAAAAACGATGAACCGCCGTTTCACTATTGGCCACAATTCCTGGCAAAGCAAACAGTAAATGGGGGTTCATGGTATGTTCAGAAAGGAATGGACAAGGTGAGGGAGTGAAATGGGAAGGGACACATATCATTATGAAGCGAGGGCGAGATGGACCGAGGGGAAAAGGATGAGGCTTATGATCAAGGGAAAGCTTGACATTGAAGTTTCCACTCCCCTCGAATTTGGTGGCCCAGAGGGGTTTTTAGCCCCTGGCGACCTCTTTGTTGCTTCGGCCTGTACCTGCTATATGACCGCTTTTTTCGCCGTTGCAGAGGGGGCACGTTTGAAGTATGAGGATTTTACCTGTGGAGCTAAGGGGACCCTCGAAGCATTGGAGGCGAAGGGATTTCGATTTACCAGGATAGATCTTTACCCTGAACTGACTATTGGAAATGATGAAGAAGAGGATTGGGCCACGCGAGTATTAGAAATGAGCAAAAAGAACTGCCTGGTCACCAACTCCATCATTGGCGAGGTGATTTTAAACCCGACAATACACGTTAAGGGGAAATAAGGCACTTAATGGTTCAAATTCAGGTATGAGGAAAGTTCCAGAAATCACGGGTAATTTCATGCTGAGAATCTTGATGGTCAAAGGAGGAAAAGCATGCTGGTTGTAGGAGAGAGGATCAATTCAAGCAGGAAGGGTATTGAGCCGGCGGTCAGAGGGAGGAATGCCGAATTGATTACGAAAGAGGCAAAGGATCAGGTTGACGCCGGGGCCCATGTGATCGATGTTAACACCGCTACGCTTATGGAGGATGAGGTTGAATCCCTCAAGTGGGCGGTCCAGTTGATTCAGGATTCTGTAAAGGTCCCCATATGTATTGATAGTCCAAATCCAGTCGCTGTGGGAGAGGTTCTCCCCCTCTGTAAAAGGAAGGCCATGGTCAACTCTATAACCGCGGAGAAGGAACGATACGCCAAGCTGATCCCCTTAATCCAGGAGCATAAGCCTAACGTGGTTGGGCTCTGCATGGATGACCGGGGAATGCCCGATTCGGCGGAGGACCGAATTCGGATCTCCTCAGACTTAATCGGGAAACTCACCAAAGACGGGGTTCCCATAGGAGATATCTATATCGACCCCGTAGTTACCCCAGTCAGCACGGATACCCGATATGGGATGGCAGTATTGGAGGCCATTGAGGCGATTATGAAGGCATTTCCGGGGGTCCATACGATCTGTGGCCTGAGTAACGTCTCCTACGGCCTTCCCAACCGGAAGCAGGTGAACCAGATGTTCTTGGTTATGGGCATGACCAAGGGTTTGAACGCGGTCATCCTTGACCCGTGTGACAAGCGCATTATGGCCAATTTGATTACCACAATAACCTTGTTAGGAAGGGATAAGTTCTGTATGGACTATATAGCGGCATTCAGGCAGGGCAAATTGGATTAAAGGAGAGAGGAGGAGCTCATTATGGCAGGCCCAAAGGAGATTTCCTTAATGGTGCAAGAGGGAAATTTCAAGGAAGTGGAGCGGCTTATACAGGAGGCCTTGCAAGAGCGGCTATCAGTACAAGACATTCTCAATGGAGGCCTCATAGCAGGGATGGGCGTAATAGGGGAGCGATTTAAGAGGAATGAGTGTTTCGTCCCCACGGTCCTGCTTGCTGCTCGGGCCATGAAGGCGGGGATGGCCCTCTTAAGGCCCATGCTGACCGAAACGGGAATAGAATATATTGGTAAGGTTGTGCTTGGTACGGTTAAGGGGGACCAGCACGATATCGGCAAAAATCTTGTGGGGATGATGTTGGAAGGGGCGGGATTCGAGGTGATCGATTTGGGCACGGATACCCCCAGCGAAAAATTTGTAGAAATAGCCAGGGAGAAAAAAGCCGACATCGTTGGGATGTCCGCCCTCTTGACCACTACCATGCCCTCCATGAAAACCACCATCGAGGCCTTAAAGTCAGCGGGGTTAACGGTTAAGACGATGATCGGCGGGGCCCTCGTTACCCAACGATATGCCGACGAAATTAACGCCGATGGATTCGGCAAAGATGCCGCTGTTGCCGTGGAGAAGGCCAAGGAGTTGATAGGGAAGGGATAGGGCTTGTTGAAATCGAAAAATTGACGGCTTCGTAAAAAGTCCATCTGCTGCGTTGCGCTGCATCCTTCGTCAGTGCAGCGTACTTCTATGTACGCCTCATTCCTCAGGATTCGAGCGCCTTGCATCTGGGGCTTTTTACTGTGCCGTCTGATTTATGTCTTTTTACGAGACCATCAAGAATTGGATTCCATACAATGGAGCAGGGGGAGATTACCATGAAATACATCGGAAGGGATCACGTCAGGGCAGCTTACTCGAGATCCTTCACAGACAGGGTTCCCGTCTATCCCATCACCAGCCTTATCAATGCCAAGGTGGCTGGGATAACCATTAAGGAATATCTCACCGACCCCAAGAAGTTCGCGAAGGCGGTCATCGTATCCTATGAGCGCTTTCGAGGGGATGTGGTTACCATGATGGCGGACCTGGTGATGGAGACGGAGGCGTGTGGCAGTACGATCGCAATGCCCGAAGACGACTTGGCCTATGTCACCAAACACATACTTGATAGTAAGAAGAAGCTCCTCAAGATGAAAGTTCCCGATCCGCTGAAGGATGTGCGGTTGCCGTACTACATCGAGGGGCTTTCCCGAGCAAGGCCCCACATTACCGATGCCGCGGCAGGGAGCGTCATCAGCGGGCCCTGGCAGATCGCCGTCAATCTGAGGGGAGCTGAGCAGATCATCCTCGATACCTTTGATGATCCCGAGTTCGTTCACGATTTGATGAAATTTACTACTGAGTTCGCCCAACGATTCGGAATGGCCATCAGTAGCGAGGCGAGAGTAGGGTTGAGCTATTCCGAGGCGGCATGTTCCCTGAACCTCATTTCCCCTGATATCTACCGTACATTTGTCCTCCCGTACCATCAGCAATTGGTGAATTATTTCAGCGAAAAGAAGACCGGTATTACCTTGCACATTTGTGGATATATTGACCCCATCATGGAGGACGTGGTGGGTACGGGTATCTCCGCCCTCAGTATAGATTGTCACTCGTCTCTCAGGAAATTGATGAAGGTCTCCAAACGGAAGCTCGTAATTATCGGCAATGTGGATATCCTGCTGTTCAAGGACGGAACCAAGAAGCAGATCGAGGAGGCCACGAAGTGGTGCATCGACACAGCTGCTCCCTATAGTGCCTTTGTACTCTCATCTGCCTGTGAGATACCACCAACAGCTCCTTTGGAGAACATTGATTACTTCATCAAGTTTGCCCATGAGTATGGACGTTACGAGCGGATGGTTCCGGGATGGATTGGATATAAGATGTAGGGTAATGAACCCTCTAACCTATGTAAGGAGGCAACCCCAAAAAAGGAGTGACGTATGGATTGGAAAAGATACGTGCAGGATCTGAATACCTACATTCGCCCCAATAGCTTCCCTGTGGGAATCAACCTGGTCAAGCGGCTGAAAGACCTTCCTCCAGGGGCCAGAAAGAGGCGGTTTAAGATCAACGTTTGCCAGCTGAGCGCATATGCCCGGCGCTACGGATGGAACCTTTATGGGGAGGCCAGGGATATGGATTGTCTCCTGGGGGCCTGTACCTGCGGGTTAATTCGCACGCCTGATCGGGTGACCAAGGGCGTTCTGGGAGAAAAGGTCTATCAAAAGGATTTGAGAGCGGCGGCGGCGATGCAGAGGGCCCTACCGAAACTCGATCCGGTCTATAAGGCGGTGGCCTGTTATGCCTTGGGCACGGTCGATGGTATTGATCCGGATGTGATCATGGTCTACGTCGACTCTGCCCAGGCCATGAGGTTAACCCAGGCAGCTCTATGGCACAGGGGTGGCAGCCTCCAGAACCCATCGGTTGGGGATGCGGGAATGTGTGGCATCGGGGTCGCCTATGTGATGAAGACAAAAGGGATAGCCAGGGAGATCCCCTGTTTGGGAGATCGGAGGTTTGCGGCCGTTCAAGATCACGAGCTCTTCTTCTCCTGGCACCGAGATCGGGCCGAGGATATTATGGAGGGCCTGGAAGGGACTCACAAGGGTGGCATCAGATACCCCATCCCCACATCGTTGGATGAAGCACCAATGCCCGCAAACTACTTTGTCGAGGTTCAGGACCTGATGGTGAAAAAGAAACCGACAAAGAGGAAGAGGAAATGAGGGATACCCTTAACTTTTTGACCTGAATGATTTTGGTGGTTTAAAGGGTGCTTGATTTGATCAGGCACCCTTTAAACGTGAGAGTTGCCTTAGAGGATGGCGCCGCACTATCAGTATTATTCCTCTTCCTCGATTCCGGCCACTTCCATGGCAATCTTCTTCTTTTCGTCTATGCCAGCCACCCTCATGAGGGAGATCATCTGGGCTTGGACGGAACCCGCCCCGTGCCAGGTTCCCGCTCCGTGCAGACCGGCGGCCCAGTTTTGGAGGACCTTTGTGATCCGCATTCTCTTCTCAGCGGGAACCTTCACCTTGAGATACTTCTCCAGGTAACCCTTAGTGGCCGGATTCCTCAAATCTTCAAAGGATGGCATGGTGGTGATGAATCCCCCGCCTATATCTCCGGCAAAGGACATGATCTCCCAAAATCCCGGAGCAATGGTCAACTTGGCTACATTGCCGAATAGGTCGTCGGGCATCCAGACTCCAGAACCGGGTGGTTCCTCGAAGCCCTTCACCGCAGCGGCGATGGCACAGGCATGGGCCTGTTTGGAATCCTTTATCATGTCAGTGATCATGGTCATGACGTGCGGTGCCCTATCAGTGCCCTGATATTCAGCAGCCAATGTGGCCGCCCCGATGATGACATCGGCGAACCCGACCTTGCAAGCCCCGCCACAATTCATCCTGTGAGTTTTGGCGAATCGCGTGACGGCAAGGCCGGCATACGTGACCTCCCCGCACATGAAGACGTTCTCCCAGGGTATGAAGACGTTGTCGAAGACTATGATGCAGGTCTCTCTCTGCCCATATATGGGATTACCCAATTCATAGATGTCCTTGGTGTATTCCCTCTCCACTGACATGGGGTTATACTGGGTGATGTAGGTCAGGCCTTCTTCGCTGTTAGGGACGGCGAAGGCAACGGCATAATCCTCGTTTCCTTCCCTCAAGCCTTGTCCCGGTATCACTATGGTCCAATCGGCGGCAATGGCACCGCTTTGGTGGAATTTAGCACCTTTCACCACGATGCCGTCGGATTTCTTCTCGACTATATGGACGTACATGTCCGGGTCGCCTTGTCCTACCTTTAAACTCCTGTCCCCCTTGGCATCGGTCAAGGCCCCGCTACATGCCCAATCGTTGGTCTGGGCCTTCTTTAAGAATTCGTTGAAACGTTGGTGGTAATCCGTTCTTTCCGTTCTATCCATCTCCCATGTGACGCTGGCCAAAGCATTGATGGCATCACAGCCCACACACCTGTAGTTACAGGTGCCCAATTTCTGAGCGGCAAGCAAGGCCATGTCCGCACGACCCATCAGGTCATCGTTATTACGGTTGACGTGGAGGTTTCGATTGATCTTATCTCCGGTCAGGTGGGAGGTGGCTACCATGGGATATTCATATCGGGAATCCAAAGCCAGGTCGAATATCAATGCGGTAGCTTCCAGAACGGATTTGGTGACAGGGTTATCCTCCGGGTTTTCCACCTTCTGACCGTGGATATATATATTATGCCTGATCTTGCCCTGTCTTTTCTTGTACTCTTCACCGGGTATCAAGGCCATCGAAGGTTCCTCCTTTCAAAAACACCCCCGAAGATGTTTTTGTCCATTTCCTTGAATACTAGTTATAAATGGTTTGTGATCGATGAGCTCCATGCTCTGCCCAGAGTCACCAGAAGTCGATAACAGAGCACCTCAATCATTGCTAGCGCTCTCTCTTTACTGTCAACTCACCCCAAAATTCACCACTGTGGAAGAAGGATAACTCTTAAGCCAATAGCAATAGACCACAACTAATAATTGACCTTATCCAATCCTTTTAGTCCCAGGATTTGTCTGGCTTCATCGGGTGTTGCTGCTTCGATGCCCAGCTCCCTGGCAATCTTGATAATCTTTTCGACCTGCTCGGCATTGCTCTTGGCCATCACACCCTTTTCCAAATAAAGATTATCTTCTAAACCCACGCGGACATGCCCACCAAGGAGCAATGATTGGGTGCAGATAGGAAATTGAGCTCGACCGGCAACACAGACAGAGAACGCAAAATCGCCAATTAATCTCTTTGTGTAGTCGACTAAAAACATCAGGTTCTCCGGGCTTGGGGTAATGCCGCCCAGAACACCCATGACAAATTGGACATATACCGGTTTTTTGAGATATCCTCTCTGAATCAGATGAGCTATATTGTTGATCATTCCGGCATCATAAACCTCCAACTCCGGCTTTGTATTATTTTTGTTGAAGAACTCACAAAACTCACGTAATGTTTTGAACGTGTTAGTAAAAACAAAATCCTCGGTCATTGCCAGATACTTCGGCTCCCATTCATACTCCCAGTCCTTCCACTTATCCATTGCAGGAAACAGGGCAAAGTTTACGGAACCTGCGTTGAACGATGCCAGCTCGGGACTAAATGTGGCAACGGTCTGCACACGTTCCTCGGCAGACATCCCCAAACCGCCGCCAGTGGTCAGGCAAAGAACGATATCACACTTGCTTTTTACGGTGCCCGCGATCTCTCGGAAGCTCTCTAAGTCAGTAACCGGTTGGCCCGTCTTTGGATCTCTGGTATGAACATGGCACACCGCCCCCCCTGCTTCATGAACCGCAAGAATTTCATCTATTATCTGCTGAGGTGTAATTGGTAGATAGGGTGACATGGTAGGGGTATGAATACTCCCGGTGATTGCCGCAGTAATAATGGCTTTTGGCATTTCTCTATCCTCCCTCGTTTAAGTTTGTTCTTATTGCTTCCCCCGTTGAAGACACTATTGCCCGAAAAAAAAGAGAACTGAAGGCCCGAATGCAATCAAGAGCGGATTGTTGATGGCTTCCTCGAAAAAATGATAATACATCCGCAGCGCTCTATGTAACCACAGGTTTTATCATCATTGAAAGCCCTACAGAATTCGGTTTATCGGCGGTTTGCCGAAAGACTAAAGAAGGACTGAAAAGGACCCTTCCCGATCTCGAAGAAGATATTCAGGTACGATTTTGACCAGTGCCTTCCCCTCTGCACGAGAAATTTCATCCGAGGTACGGTTTTTATGTCTCTTAAGGAAGGATGCCAGCCGGTGAGTTGGCATTGTGCTAGAGATCTGATCTTGGCACGAAAGGTATTTTATCAACCATTTCACCCTTGGCCACATTGAGAATTCCTTCCTTATGGGTCATCATAATTGACCCCTCTCATTGCTAAATTATTGGTAAGAGGGGGCCGCAGCTAATGGAACGAATCCATCCCCTGCCTGCCTCGATCATCTCGGCCGTTGTCCTCGTTCCACCATGATATCAACCATGGTTCATCCCATAGCCGGAGTCTCTTTATGTAAACTCTCTCTGCACTGAGGATTTCCGGTAGAGCCGAGGGTTCCGGCCGCCAGACATCTAGTTGGGCCACTTCCTGAGTGCTTCGATTCGCAAATACAAGGATGTATTTTCTGGAGCCGGATCTGAGTAAATGCTCACTCCATTCGGCCCGAGCTCATGGCCGAGGGCAGCACTCAGTCCTGAGGGCTGCGACTGAGACATGTCGACGAGCTCATGTCGAGTCGCTCAGCCGAAATCTCAATATGTTCGTAACCGAGCTTATGAACCGAAGGACTTAGCGACCATCGCGGCACCACCATGTAATCACTCCAAAAACCATTGAGTGAATATGAACAGTTGCCGTTCCATTAGACCTGGGGAACTTCGATGCCCAAATTCCTATATTGACCATACTCCTTTGCAACTCTCATCATGTGTTCAACATTTTCCATGGGGGTTCCCGGTGCAATTTCGCAGGAGGTGGAAAGGATGTAGGCGCTGCATTTGGCGGCCGTATCGATACATCTTCTTACCTCCTTTTCCACATCTTCCTTTGTACCCCAGGCAAGGATTTTTACGTCAACGTTTCCGATAACCACGACCTTCTTTTGCGCGATTTCCATCATCTTCTCCAAAGATGATGGTGCGTCGATGCTCAATCCCGCCAATCCCACTCCAATCAGGTCCTCCATAATGGGATCAATATATCCGCAGATATGCAAAGTCAACCCAGCCTTTCTTTCCTTGAAATAGTCTACCAGGTTGGAATGGTAAGGTTTGATGAAGGTCCTATACATCTCGGGTGATATCACACTGCAAGAACATGCCGCTTCGGAGAACCCCAGACCAGCCCCCGCATCCTTGATGGCACTCGTTACCTGCTTCACCACCTCTGTGGTGAATTTCATCAATTCATGGACCCAATCAGGGTCGTCAAAGCTGTCCAGGATGAGGGTTTCTAGGCCCCTGAGGTAACCCGCTATCGACCATGGACCTACGCAGTTGGCACTGACGGGGGCGTCCTTGACGACCTCCATAACCCTCTGGAGACCCTCCAGATAATAGGGAAATCGTGCGTCTTTTCTCGCATCGGGGATCTTCAGCTTTGACAGGTTGGCTTTATCTTCCAACACGTGTTTTCTTACCTGCACCCCAATGTCCTCCGCAAATTCCACCTCCGTGCCGATGGCCTCGGCCTCCATCAACAAATCCGTCATCAAGACGGCAATATCAGGCTCAAATTGCTCATAATAGCGGATGATCGTTTTGGCAAGGACCTTTGGATCCTTCAAAAAATCTCTGGGTTTCACACCAAACCATGCTATCCCGCCCAGCCCTATAATGGGATAACATGGAACCCGGTCCGTAAAAGTCCGCCTAAATGCGGCTTTAACATGGTCCTTTCCCGTGTATTCTGGCATGGTTATTACCCCTTTATATGAATATTCATCCGTGAATATTCATATTTCATTTATTCTCTTATAACTGCACCCCTTACCTTGTAGAAAATCCACTCCATTTCCTCGAATATGTGTTGTGGATGGCAGGGAAAGGTTACCCATCCCCGAGCTAACGTAATCCTCGAAGGGAGCACACCTAGAGGGGGGAGATGCCAACCATCACAATTGTCGCTTCACCTGGGGATTTCCCTGCTTCGATATCTCCCCCACCTGTCGTGAATCCAGACCCATTGTGATGGGAATTCCCTCACCCTTTCCTCGATCAAACGGGTAAAATGGGCAGTGTTCGACAAGACATCCTTCTTCCTATCTTCGGATTGGGTCAGGCCATCTACCCTTTCGATCACGATATAATGCCGGTTATCTTCGCCGCGATAGGTATACCCGAATAAGACCTCCGCCTGAGAGGCCAGTGCCAGGGAAGCAGCACCCGAAGGGGCTCTGGTTGGTATTCCCATGAAGGTGACCGGGGCCGAATCGATTCCCTTGATGTTCTGGTCGATCAATATCCCAAGGAGCTCGTTTCTCTTGAGGGTCCTCAGGATCTTCTTGGTAGAAGTGGTGATGGATTCTCCCTTCCTCCTTCTGCCTCTCAATATAGTTTTCACGCCGTATTGTGAACGAAATTTAAGCAGAATTCGATTAATCCTCTCATCATAAACGGACCTGGCGATGACATTAACGGGGACCCCCTTCAATGCGAAATAAGCGGCCATAAGCTCCCAGTTGCCCAAATGGGCCGCGATATAGATAATGCCCTTCCCCCTCTTAAGGGCCTCCTCTATCTTTTCCCCTCCCCTTGAGGTCACGAATTTGTTGATTTCCTGGAGGGGACGTCTCTTTAAGGAGAAAATCTCAAGGACATTTTTTCCCAAATTCGCAAAGACGTCACTGGCCAATCCAAGGATTTCTTGCCGATTCTTTTCCCCATTAAAGGCCATGGTAAGATTTCCAATGGTCACCATTCGGGGTTTTCGCAGGCAGTGGAAGGTCAAGCGGCCCATAATATCACCCACTCGTAAGGCCATTCCCCGGGGAAGGAGGCCTATCAACTCTATGGCCGCGAGCAATAGAAAGTATAG
>Ga0209427_10004389_pt1 | contig 16311 bp, 12 predicted proteins | sample DeeMarSWOR136_30_FD_187465 | JGI IMG/M metagenome (GOLD analysis project Ga0209427, IMG submission 187465) | Marine sediment microbial communities from White Oak River estuary, North Carolina - WOR-1-36_30 (SPAdes) (version 2) | ecosystem: Environmental > Aquatic > Marine > Intertidal zone >...
ATCCAGACCTAATAAGAATACTTAAAAAAAGAATAGGGGATGATAGAGTGGAGGAAATGATAAAATTTATTTTGGAAAAATATAGCTTTTATGAGGGAGAATCAGTTTTATTTGAATTTAATGGAATAGGAATTCAACGCATAAAAGACATAAAAGGAACTGCGATAAAAATAAAATCGGCACGAATTTATATGACAAACCAAAGAATTATTGTGAATGGAGTAATTTCTGAGAGTAAATTTATAAATTTCTTAATGGGAGGGTGGCTGGGTCTTGCTTTAGGGGAGCCTATGGATGTTGCTTTAGAAGTAAGATATCAACAAAAATTGACTGAAGGAAAATCATGTTTTGGATATGAAATGCCCATTAGACCCATTGAACAAATTATAAGGAAACCTAATGAGATTAATTATATTGTAAAAAGAAAAGTTGAAGGAAAAAAAAAGCTAAAAACCTTTAATATAAGCTTAATTTCAGAGGCTCGGGATGATCTCGATAAGATTGAAAGTATTTTAAACTCTAACCAATAAAAATAATTTTATTTTAGAAAACATACTCTTATCTATATGAAATCTCCCCAAGGGAGAGGATTTTACATATCCTTGTTGTTTTCTTCTATTATTAACTATATCTCTAAAGAGTTCACCGGTCTTGAGGTCACGCCCTCCCAACAGGGCGTAGAGAAATTCTCTTTGGGTTCTAATAGTACTAGTTTTTATAAAGTCAGGATAATATTTGTTAAAATCTTTCGAATTATCAATGATATGGTAGAGTTCAGGATATTGTTTAGGAAAATTAGTAATTCAAAAAAATAAGATTATTTAATTATATCTTAATCTTTACACGATTCCGGAAACAGGCTTTTCTTTTTGAAGATCTTATTCAATTCTTATCATAATGTTAAGATATTCTAAAAATTAAATAAGTAATCTGATTTATATGCTGGTATAGATAATAAAAATTAATAAAGAGAATATTTGACATTTTTATTTACCTGTTTTTAAAATTTTTATCTTTTAAGTAATTTTACTAGATAAAATTACGTTTGTCATTAAAAAGATAGATTATTTTTAAATATTTATTTTTGTTTGGTTAACAGATTCTTCCTGAACAAATATTTATTTATTTTTGTTGGTTAACAGATTCTTCCTGAATTAACGCTCAAATTCTTATTAGAAATTCAGATTTAAATCTTATGTTTATATTTTGTATTTGTAAGTAGTAAAAACGAAATACAATTTTCAATTTTATTAAGAACTGGAATCTTTTTTAATAATATCGATAATAATATCTATATTATTATAAGATTTAAATGATTTGAATGTTTAATTAACAGAATAACTATTTGTTAAAATACTATTTTAAACAAAACATAACAGAGTATAGATTCATATGACTGAATTAGAGACTCAATCGGCTCAAAAAGATGACGTCGAAATTATTCGAACTACAACGAGCATTTGTCCAGAATGTATGCATCATCTTCCGGCACAAATTTACGTAGACCCCGAAACAAACTGGGTAATGATGCGAAAAACTTGTAAAGACCATGGAGAATTCAAAGATAAGCTGTCAATAAATCCAGAAGATTATAAATGGCAACAAAATTTTACCAATGAAATCGGATCAACTATAAATAATTCAACTCAACCCGAATATGTATCTTCAGGCATAAAAGAATGTGATAAGGGATGTCCATTTGATTGTGGGCTTTGTAAAAACCATAAAAGTGCTCCGAACATCTGCTTAATAGATATCACCAATAGGTGTAATTTAGCATGCCCAATATGCTTTGCGAATGCCAGCGCAGCAGGTTATATCGTAGAGCCAACTTTCGAAGAACTCGTGAGAATTATGGAACATTTTAGATCAATGGAGCCTATTCCGGCAGTTTTACTCCAACTATCTGGAGGAGAACCTACTGTTAGAGATGATCTTCCTGAAATTATTCGTAAAGGTAAAGAATTAGGTTTTACAGAAGTTATGGTAACTACTAATGGTGTACGATTTGGAAAATCACCTGAATTCATGAAAAAATGCATGGATGCTGGAATGGATGCGATTTATCTACAGTTTGATGCAACGGATAATCCTGAAATATGGAAAAAGATTAGAGGAGTTAATTTATGGCCACTTAAACAGAGAGTCATTGCAAATGCTCGTAAAATTGGATTTTATGGTATAATGCTAGTCCCTGTAATTGCTAAAGGAGTCAATGATCATGAAATTGGGAACATATTGGATTATGCGAGAGACAATTGTGATGTCATATCAGGTATTATCTTCCAACCTGTTTCTTTAACTGGACGTATCAGTTTTGAGGAGTTAATGGATATTAGATACACTACATCTGATCTAAAAGAAGCAATAAATGCCCACACGGGTGGCGCTGTAACTAAATTTTATCCTATTGCAACTACAGCAAAAATGACGAAATTATTAGCTTGGTTTGATGATATGCCTCCATTTAGCATGACAAGCCACCAGGACTGCGGTTTTTGTACGATTTGCGTTGTTAATGACAAGGGTAAATGGGAACCTATCGAAAATTATTTTGACGCAGAAGGATTAATTAGATGGTCTAATAAAGTTTGGGATATGGTTGAGAAACAAGAAGTTCCTAAACCTACTGGATTATTGAAGGGGATTAACTTAGAAGATTTTGGACGGCTTATTGCTAAAATTGGAGCTTTTGTAGATGATATGACCAGCTTAGGATACCGACAGGCTATAAAAGCTTACTACTTCGCAGGAGCCGCACGATATATTAAACATCCAGAAAAAATTATTACAAGCAAAACTTATCAGGCATTTGCTCGTTTGGTAATGGCTCCGAATCTGAAATCAGCAGGGGACTTTTTGCATGACCGCAATTTAATGGTGTCAAGCATGCATTTCCAGGATAGCTACAACTTCGACCTCAATAGAGTGTGTTCCTGCCTTGTTCATTACGGAGTTATCGATCCGGATGATCCCAGCAAAGTTCGTGAGATTCCATTCTGCTCAATGAACACATATCATAGACCAATTATAGAGCGTCAGCTCGCAATTGTTGGCAAAACTGCAAAGAAACCTGAAGTTATCCAAGCTGAAATCGAGGAACTGTTAAAAACAGTTGAATAATTATTTTTTTTATCTTTTAATTTTTCTCTTGGTATTTTAAAATCCCTTATCTTAGATTAAAGATCATTTTTTATTAAAATAGAAGACTGTGAACAGAAATTAATCATAAAAGTTAAATTAATTTCCAACGAGAGCCGTTTGGAGCATCTTCAAGTTGTATTCCAGCATTTCTTAATTTTTTTCTTATCTCGTCGCTGAGATCGTAATTTTTTTCTTGTCTTGCTTTATCACGGATATTAATAATAATATCGATCAATTCATTTAATTTTATTTCAGCAGTTTCTTTTTTCTTGCTAAAATCAAGGCCAAAAATGTCGAGAAGTTCAAGTAAAGTCACCCGTGCTTTCAGAAGTATTTCCTTTTTGTTATCTAACGAAATATTAATTTGCTTTATAAATTCATAAATAGTAGCAAGAGCTTTTGGATTGTTGAAATCATCATCCATTGCTTCTTCAAAACCTTTTCTAACAGAATCTATAGCCGCTTCGAGGGAATTTTCACTTCCACCTGGGGATTGATCAATTATATTTAAACAGTTTTTTATTTTTTCTATATTATTTTTAGCGTTTTCAAGGACGTCTGAATTCCAATCCACATTGGATCGATAATGTCCAGACACAAGTCCCATTCGCACATTAAGTCCCCCATATTCATCAATTAATTCACGAGCGGTCACATAATTTCCAAGACTCTTACTCATTTTTTTACCATTCAAAGTAATAAACTCAGCATGCATCCAATAATTTACAAATTTTTTTCCTGTAGCTGCTTCAGATTGAGCAATTTCATTGGGATGATGAGTTGGAATATGATCTATTCCACCACCATGAATATCTAACGTATCACCTAAATATTTCATACCCATTACCGAACATTCAAGATGCCAACCAGGATAACCCTCTCCCCAAGGAGAGTTCCACCTCATAGTATGGATTTGGTCTCCTTTTTTTGCATTTAGCCACAATGCAAAATCAAAATAATTCTTTTTCAATGGATCTTGATCTACACGTGCTCTTGATTTCTCTTCATCAAGTTTTAGCTTTGCAAGTTTTCCATAATCTTTAAATTTTGTAGTATCATAATAGACATTTCCTTCTACTTCATATGCATACCCTTTTTCTAGTAAAACTTTAATTAGTTCAATCATATCAGGGATAAGTGCTGTAGCTCTTGGAGATATATTCGGTCTCTGAATATTCAAATTGTCAATAACTTGCCAATATTCTTGAATTTGTTTATCTACTAACTCCCAAGGATTGATTTTTTGTTCTCTTGCTCTTTTTTCTATTTTATCTTCTCCTTGATCAGCATCATCAGTTAAATGTCCAACATCTGTAAAATTTTGGACATGAAATACATTATACCCTTTATATCGGAGGTATCGGATAACCACATCCCAAGAACTATAAGTTCTAGCATTTCCGATATGGACATCATCATATACAGTCTGCCCACAAGTATAGATTCTAACTCGACCTTCTTCTATTGGGTTAAAAACTTCCTTTTGTCGAGTCATAGTGTTATAGATTTTAAGCATAAAATAATAAAGACTAAGTAAAAATAATAATTTTACGGAAGAATTTTAGTTCTTTCTTCCTCTTTTTTGTTTTTAAGTCAATTCTTTACCTCAATGTAAGCTTCAACAACCTTATTTTCAATTTTGAATTTTTTTATATCTTGTTTAGTTTCTAAATTCTGAATGATATTATCAGCTTGTATCATATTCTTGATTTTTCTTTCATGTCTTTGAAGAGCCTCTGAAATATCTTTATCATTTATTTTCAAATATAAATCGATTCTATTTTTTGTTGATAGATTCAGTTGTTTTCTATAATTATTTAAATGTCGAATCAAGTTTCGAGCAATTCCTTCCATCCTTAGCGATGGGGTAATTTTAGTATCTAGTTCTACTGAAAGTTCAGAGTCCTCTCTGTTTCCAATGGTTACTTCTTTTACATTTATAGCTTCTGCTATAATATCTATATAATCATCCGTAATATTTACACCTCTTAATGTAACCTCATTTAAAATTTGTCTCACTGGAATTTTCGCATTATCTCTTAATTCTAAAGACTTTTTTACTACTTCTCTTACTATCCCCATTTGTCTTAGAACTTCGCTATCAATTAATCTCTCATCAAATTCAAGCCAAAACTCTAAATGGACAGATTTTAAATCTACAATTCCTCTTTTCTTTAATTTTTGATAAATTATCTCAGAAATAAATGGTGTCAATGGAGCTAAGAGTATTGATATGTTTTTTAATATATACGATAGTGTTTTTATTGCTGATGATTTTTCATTTATTTTATAACTTTTAAATCGATTTCTGCTATTTTTTATATACCATGTAGAGAAATCCTCAATAAAGTTGAAAAATAATCTACATACTTCTGATGTGTCATAGTCATTCATTAATTGCGTGACCTCTCGTATAAGAGTATTTAATAAACTAACAATCCACCTATCCAAAATATTATCTGAATGCGCTGTATTTATAGTAACCTTATCAATATCTATCAATGAATAAAACTTTAGAACATTAATTAACAATAAATTGAATCTTCTGTAGATTTGTTTTACTTTTTCTTCTTTAAAAATTAAATCTTGTGCCCTCATTAGTTGTGATGACATAAGATATATCCTTAAAGCGTCCGCTCCATACTTTTCTATTATATGGTTTGGATCAGGATAATTACCTTTTGATTTTGACATTTTAGTCCCATCTTCGCCAAGTAAATTACCATTTACAACCACATTTTTGAAAGGAATATCATCAAATAGTAGGATTGATATTACATGCATATAGTAAAACCATGCTCTAACCTGAGCAATGTATTCTGAAACAAAATCACTAGGGAAATTGTGTTGAAACCATTCAATATTTTCAAAAGGGTAATGCTTTGCAGCATATGGCATTGAACCAGATTCCAACCAACAATCGAATACCTCTGATATGCGATTCATTATTTTGCCACAACTTGGACATTTAATATGTATTTTATCAACTATATGTCTATGTAGATCCAAACCATCAGGAACCTCTTCAATCGCATTTTCTTGTAATTCTTTCACTGATCCGATAACTCTAACTTCTTTACAGTTTTCACATTCCCAGATGGGCATTGCTGTAGCCCAAAACCGATTTCTTGAAATACACCAATCAGGAGCAGTTTCTATAATCTTTTGATATCTTTTAGAAATTTCTTTAGGATACCAATTGATATTTTTATTGGTTTTTAGAAGTCTTGGTTTTATTTGCTGAATGTTTATAAACCAAGCATCAAGAGCATTATAAATTAAGGGTGTATCACATCTATAACAGAACGGATATGAATGTATGTAATCTTCTGAGTTGTATAACAGATTCCGATTATGTAAATCCTCCAAGACCTTTTCATCCACATCTTTAAACCATAATCCAATCCAATCCTTAGGACCATCAGCCAACTCGCCATGTTCATCAATGTGTTGAATTAATGGGAGATCATACTTATCTATCATCTCATAATCAAATTCACCATAAAGCGCTATATGTATAATTCCTGTTCCTTCATCGGATAAAACTTCATCACCACCATCAATGACTAGATGCCCTTTTTTGCTGCTTTTCGTAGAAATTTGATATAAAGGTTCATACTCTTTATTTAACAATTCTTTTCCTTTAAATTCTTTAATTATTTCATATTCTTCTTTGATGGTGTCTATTTTATTTTTTATTAATATTAAATACTCGCTATCAACTTTTATTTTGACATATGCTTGTTTACTGTTTACAGCTAGAGCTACATTTCCGATTAATGTCCAAGGAGTAGTAGTCCATGCTAAAAGAAATGTCTTTGGGTCTTCTTTCAATTCGAATTTTGCTGTTATGGATTGTTCAGTAATATCTTTATAACTATTATCCATAGAAATTTCAGAATTAGAGAGGGGAGTTTCACATCTTGGACAATAAAATAGTACTTTTTTACCTTTATATATAAAACCCTCAGTATATAACTTCTTAAAAATATACCACACGGTTTCCATATAAGTATTATCCATAGTTTTATATGAATTATCAAATTCTATCCACTTACCCATTCGATCAACGGTTTTTTTCCATTCATTAGCATACCAAAGCACTTTTGAACGACAAAATTCGTTAAATTCTTCAACACCCATCTCATAAATTTCATTCTTCTGCTTTAAATTTAGAGTTTTTTCACAAACGCTTTCTATAGGAAGTCCATGGCAGTCCCAACCCCACCTTCTCTCACAACGATGTCCTTTCATTGTCCAATATCTCGGGAATACATCTTTTGTTACAATACTTAATATATTACCGTGTTGGGGTAATCCCGTTGCAAAAGGGGGTCCATCATAGAATACATAAGAATTATTTTTTGGTCTTTGCTCCACACTTTTTTCAAATATATTGTTATCCTTCCAAAATTGTATAAGTTCTATTTCCTTTTCAATATAAGACATATTTAATACCTAACTTATTTATTTTTTACAATCTCAATTTCTTTGACTTACAAATATTAAAAAACTATTTAATTAACAAAATTTGGTTATATCATTAATGTCAAATGCTTTATTTATGAAGCAGGATGTGGAGGAAAAGCTTAGAAAATTCACTTCACAAATAAATGAATTTAGATAATAATAATCGTGGATATGATTTTAATCATGTTTTGTGCAAAACTAAAGAATTTCGAAAATACTTTCATAGCTTCCACATCCACTTTATACTTAAAATAAGGTAAAATGATTTAAAAAATATTATGGTATTTTTTTCATCAGTAATCTAAAAATATATAATTATGAGCAATTTTTCTTTTATCTCTTCCGGCAAGTATATGAATATGTTTAATTGTTTTAAGTGAGTCCTTGCTAAAATTATCTAATGGAATATAAACCAGTTCGCGATTTTTAATTCCAGCAAGTGAATAAAAATATTTGCGAGGTGGTTCTTTTGCAGCATAGGCAATATAACGCTCTTTTGAATAAAGAATAGCAGCTTTAAGAAGCCGTTCTGCTTTACTTTTAACATCTCTATATTCATAATCATTAAAAGGATCAAAAATAGATCTTAAGAAGATTGCGGGAAAGATAGACAATAATCCTCCAACTTCTACATGCGTAATACCAGGACCTATTACATAATCACCGGGATTTGTTGAATAGAAAGCCATATCACTCTCTCTGTCATGTTCTGCCCACCAAGTCAGTTTGTAAGGATATTTCTCAACTTCACCATCATCCTTATCAAATATTACAACAATTGTATCACTTTTGCCTTGAATTTGTTGGATATTTTGTACATATATTTTTTTCTTGAAAGCCCAATTTCTAATAGTTTCTTTTATTGCAATTCCATCCATTAAACTAGATTTGAATTCCTCAATTTTTATTCTTTGATTTTTTAAATTTTTAATAGATTTTTTTCTTATAAACGCAAAGTAATCTTCTTCCAGTATATCTTCTGGAGGCCAAGAAACAGTATAATCTTTACCTTCTTCCCATTTATCTCTCCATTCACCTGGATATTTTTCTTCTGGCTTTTTTTTTAAAGGAACCTGGTTTTCTTTTCCATAATTATAAGGATGATGTCTTTTTAGTTTTATATAACGACCAGTTGGATCATATCCTCCTTTGAAATCCATTTTCAGTGTCTCATAATTATCGCTGTCATCGTTATAGGGATATTTTGTTGCTTTTTTTAGCACTTTCCATGCATAATCATCATCTACTATGTTTTTTGAGGATATTAATAATTGAAATAAATTGGGTAATAATCTTTGCTCAGCTAACGCCAAATTCCTTGAATATTGAAATAATGTTTTTAATTTATGGAGATCTACAAATTCTTTAAATTCATTTTCATAATCGTATTTGGCTTTAATCAAAACATTCCTAATATGTTCAATTTTATTATAGGAATTCAAAATGTTGTAGAGCTCTTCAGGAGTCTCTATATTTTCTAAAGATTCTTTTGAGAATTCCTTTCTAAATTTTAACCATTTATAGGTATGGTATGGTAATTCTTTTAAAAGAAATCTAGCATCAGATCCCCTTATATTGTAAATTTTTACATATTTATGAGGTTCTAAATCTAAATTTACATCTTTAACTTCTTCTGGGTTGTCTAAATAATATTTCACGTTTTCCCAATGAGCCATACCCATAATCAGTAAAATCCTGTGATATAAAGGCATCAGTTTTAAAAGATGAGCCGCCATATATTTCTCTCTAAGAACATCTTTTTGTGTATAATCGTAGTCTTCATCAAAATTTTCTTGATTTTTAAGGAAATCTTCTAAATTTACTTTTTTTCTGAAATAATCTTTTTCATCTTTAAATTCTTTTTTGAAATAATTAGAAATTTCTTGATAAAATTTTTGAATTCCTATTTTATTAATAGCAAAATCATCAGGAAATTTGAAATTTGGAGGTAAATATTCTGAAACTGACAGATCAATAAATTCAATAGGAATATTATGTTCAAGACCAATTCTTATCCCCTCAATAATTGAATCTCCGGGATCAATTGGAATAAAATTTAATTTTTTTGGGTTTAGTGTGTCAGCATATCCTATTAATGATAAAAAAGGTAATCTTTCAATAGCTTCAATTACTTCATCTTGCATGTTATTCGGTAATTCTACAGCAATTACATTTGGAAATACTTGAAAGAGAGCTCTTCGTGTTAATTTTGCAAATTCTATTCTCGAATGGAAAGTGGGAATAATATAGATGTTTTTAAACTTAATATAAGGATTTTCATTCATTTGAATCTTTATCAGACTTTTTTAGAACTTTATCATAATAATCCCCAACTTCTTCAATATCTTTAAATATCTTAAACGGTATTGACTCTTTCTGCTGTTTCAAAAATTCTTCATAATTTCCAGGTAAATATTTCAAAGCAGCCTCTTCTAATACCTGAATAACTGCGTTTTCAAATGTGATTTTTTCTATTTTATCTTGATTTTCTTTATTCATCAATCTTGATTTAATATAATATCGTAAAATGTTAATTCCATCCCTAACAGTATAAGGTTCATCATATATATGAGCATTTTGAAGGAATTCTACACAATATTCTAGAATTTCTTCTGATCCAAATGGTATGTTGTATTTTAAAATTTTTAACTCATCGATTTTATTTGGAAAATCTATATAAATTTTAGGTTGCAAACGAGACTGGATATATTCAGGAATTTCATAAGTTGATGTATCAGCATTCATTGTGACACACAACCTGAATTCTGGATGAGCATAAATTCTGATGCCTGCAATGATACTCTCAACATAGCGTCGTTTATCCATTAGTGGTGCTAATGAAGCCCAACTTTTTTCGCTCATTCTATTTCCCTCATCTAATAGACAAACTCCTCCTTTTATCATCGCTGATACCATTGAACTTGCAACATAGGCTATTTTATTATTTGATGCAATAACAGGACTGATTAACAAATCTTCTGGACGAGTATCCATAGTACATTGGAACATATATACATCTTTATCTAACCTTCTCCCTGCAGCATAAGCAAGTGTTGTTTTACCAACTCCCGGTTTGCCAAGAATTCTAGGGTTGAGAGGGAGATCATCCTTATCAACTACCATCCAAGCGGCTTTCATTTGATTTATTAAATCATCACTTCCAACCCATTTCATATCAACTTGAGCTGGTTCAGACAAAATTAATTCTATATCTGATATTTTAACTTTTTCTGGCATAATTTTTGACACATTCTATTCTACTAATTATGGTTATAAAAGTCCTATATAAATAATTTATCCATATGTTGATCAAAATATAATTTGTAGCAAATGCATGAAAATCTCTTATTTTCCTCAAATATAAAAAATATGAAATTATCTTCTCTATAAAAAATAGATAATAATCTCAAAAATTTTCTTGAACCTAGTACATAATTTCGAGGCATTCAAGAAAGTATTTAAGATGTATTCAAGAAATTAGTGTTTGAACTTTTAGAAATAGAAATTTAAATGTTTGGTGTCAATTTGAAAAGTATTAAAACTGAAGTTAGAAGAGTTGTTATAGGAAAAGTAGAACCAGATGAAGATTTACTTGGCTCAATAATTGATTTGGTAAAGAAATATGATATTAGATCAGGTATAATAAACTGTATAGGAGCATTGAAAAAATTCACCATTTGTTATTATAATATTGATTCTAAAGATTATAAAGTGGAGACTTTTAATGAATACGTAGAACTAGTAAGCGGGATAGGTAATATTTCATACAAAGATAATGAACCGCTAATTCACTTACATGTAACTTTAGGAAGAAGAGATTATTCTTTAATTGGGGGACATTTAAGTCAACCAAGTATAATCTCTGTAACTGGTGAAGTAAAAATATTCGAAATTGAATATAAGCTAAAGCGAGCTAATGATCCTCAATTTGATCTATCACTTTTAAATATATGAAAATGAGATGATTTTTAATGAAAGATACTAATAAGAGAGAATGGGCATTGAAGTTAGCGATATTAGGAGACCCTGCTGTAGGGAAAACTTCATTAATTAATAAATATATCACTGATTCTTTTAGAGAGAATTACCAACCAACCTTGGGAGTTAACATTGTATCAAAAGATATGAGAATTGAAGAAATTAATTCCAAAATTCGACTGCTACTCTGGGACATTGCAGGTCAAGACAAATATGAGTTAACACGTCAAAATTTTTTTCAAGGTTGTGTTGGAGCACTTCTAGTTTATGATATGACACGTTACTCAACTTTTGAACAAATTACATTAAAATGGCTTGAAGATTTTAAGAAATTTAGCAGGCCAGATGGAATCCATATTTTAATTGGTAATAAATCAGATCTAAAGGATTCAATAAAGGTTCCCTATGAAGAAGGAAAACAATTATCTCAAAAGATAAAAGCAGCTGAATTCATTGAAACAAGCGCAAAAAACGGAGAAAATGTTGAAGAAACCTTCAATAATTTAGTTTTACATATATTAAGGAAAAATGGAATTAAACTCAAAAAAGATTAATAAAATTATAATTATAAAGAATAGAGTATTGATTTAACTAGAAATGATTGGAGATTATAAAGGATTTGTAAAAAATAAAGTCGTAGTTGCACTTCTACAAGCCTATCATGATATCCTTGATTATGACGGTATGAAATCAATTTTAAAAGAAGCAGGAATGATGCACATAAAAGATTTAAGAGATAAAAATCCAAATGATACATTAGACTTTTTTTCTTTTAAGAAAATTATATCTGCTCAAAATTGTTTGTTATTTGATTCCTCTGATTTGCTTTTTGAAATTGGCAAAAAATTCTCATTCTATTTATTTCCTTTCGGAAAAAATTTTGAAGAAATTATTAATGAAATAAATTCCTCAATTATAACAGATTGGAGGGTTAGTATTTCTGAAAATAACGAAAATGAAATAACCATATATGTCCAAAGATGTATATTCTGTTCTGAGATTGGAGTTCCCTGTGATTTATTTAAGGGATTCTTAGTTAATTCATTACAAAAATCATTACCATCAGAAAAGAAGGTTTTTTATGAGAGAGGGATTGAGGATTTAAAAGATCCTCAACATAATAGTTTTATATTTAAATTGAAAATTGACAAAAGTATTAAATAATCTAAAGACGAAAAATAAGTTATATATTCACACTAATAGAAATCCATTTATAATATTAATATAATTTTTTCAAAAAATTGAAAAAGTATTAAATAGAACTACAACAAAATATTAAATTGCATAATGACAACGAAGGAAGCTAATCTCGAACGTGAATTTGTGTATAAAATAGTTATACTGGGAGATGCTGCTGTAGGAAAAACATCCTTGATAAATCAATTTGTAGAAGGCTCATTTAATGAAGACTACAAACCAACATTAGGAGCCAATATAGTTCGTAAAGATGTTAACTTAAATAGCACAAAAGTTCGATTAATAATGTGGGATTTAGCTGGGCAGGAAAAATATCGCGTTGTTCGTAGTATGTATTTTCAAGGTTGTCAAGGTGCTTTACTTGTTTATGATGTTACTCGTTATAGTACATTTGATAATGTGAATTCAAAATGGTTGAGAGATTTCAAAAAATATGTTAAGAAAGAAGGAGCTTATATTTTAATTGGAAATAAAATAGATTTAGCAGATCAAAGAGCAGTTACTACCGAAAGAGGAGAAGAAATCGCTCAAAAAATCAAAGCTAGTCATTTCATAGAAACAAGTGCAAAATTGGGAGAAAATATTGAAAAAGCATTTAAACTTTTAGTAAACCAAATCCTAAGCAATCATGGTGTAGAGATTTAAAAAATTTTAATAGTCTCGCACAACTTCTTTCTGTATCATTTAAACATCGTGTTTTTTTAATTTAAATTTAGAGTTTTAATCATGAAAGAAACATCTCAAAGACTATTAAAAGCTCCAAAATCAGCGATTAGAGAACTATTTGATCTCGCTTTAAATCGCTCAGATGTTATTAGTCTCGGAATAGGACAGCCAGACTTTAAAACTCCTCAGCCAGTAATAGAAGGAAATATAAATGCATTAAAAAAGAATATTACTATGTATGCACCTACTAGAGGTGTTCCTGAATTATTAGAATTAATTGAAGAAAAGCTGAGTAAGGTTAATAAAATCAGTGTAAATTGGAAAGAAAATATTATTGTAACAAATGGAGCTAGTCAAGCAATAACTTTGGCATTTGCCTCAATTTTTAATCCAGGAGATGAATTATTAATTTGCTCTCCGAATTTTGTTTCATATTTTTATTGCGCTTCATTTTTTGGTGTGAATGTGGTAGAAATAGAAAGAAATTTAGATTTTAGCCCAAATTTCGAAAAAATACGAAATGCAATTACAAGCAAAACTAAAGCTATGTTGATTAATTCTCCAAATAATCCCACAGGGCATGCTCTAAGTCCTAAAGAATTAAATGAACTGATTGAAATAATCATTGAATATGATCTTTTTCTAATCACAGATGAAGTTTATGAAAATTATATTTATGATGGATTAAAACACGTAAGCCCAGCGTCTCTAGACGGCATGTTTGAAAGAACCATTACTGTAAATGCTATGTCAAAACTCTTTTCTGCTACAGGATTTAGATTAGGTTATGCTGTGGCTTCAAAGGAGATAATCGATTTAATGGAGAAATATCATCAATATACAGTAGCAGGAACTAATCACGCAGCTCAGTATGGCTATATTGAAGCTTTAAAAATGGGTTTTAGTTTTTTTGAAGAAATTTGGGAAAGCTTTAATAAACGACGTAATTTAGTTTACGATAGATTAAGCAAAATTGGCTTTGAGATTGTAAAACCGAAAGGAGCTTTTTATGTTATGCCTTCAACAAAAACTTTCCATTTAACTGGGGAAGAATTCTCTCAAAAACTAATGAAAGAACAAGCAGTTGCAGTTGTACCTGGTGGGATATTTGGGTCATTTTCTGATTATATGATAAGAATATCATATGCTACTGAAATTGGAAAAATTGAAGATGCTATAGATAGAGTAGAGGTTTTTATTAATAAATTATAAGAAGTTTTTAGTAGTACTTCAACTCATTTATGTATGACTAGTAAACATCTCTCTTTTTGAAGTTTAATGTATGTATTGACCAAAAAAATAAACTTTAAATAGAATGAATACTATATATTATACAATATTAAAAGACACACAACATTAAAGTATAAATAGTATTTATCTTTCACTATTTATCAATAATTTGAGGAAATAAAGATTGATAAAACAAGTAAAAAATTTCAATCCAATGGCATTAATTAATTCAGAAAAATATCGATATTTTGTAGAGAACTTTGAATCAGAAATTTTAAGAGGGATTTCTAAATTAATTACTTTATATGCAATTAAACAGAAGGGAGAAGAAGGAATTTATGGATACAAACTTGCTCGAGATTTAAAAGAAAAAACGAGCAATGCATTAGTTATCGAAGAAGGAACGTTATATCCTATATTACGGAAGCTAAAAGCAGATGGATTACTTGTTACCAAAAAAAAAGAATATAATGGACGACTTCGTAATTATTATATAATAACTGATTATGGTATAAATATTTATAATCATTTAATGGGTTTTTTAACTTATTTAATCTCTTCTCTCTCCTATATTATAGATATTGATGTAAAATTAAATGAAGAACGTTATCTAATCTGTCCAAACTGTTCAAATAGAATAGAAGATGGGCAAATTAATAAAGACTATTGCATAGTCTGTGGATTGAATTTGAATCATTTCAAGTAAGAAATAATAACAAGGATATGAAAATAAATGACAAGTATTATCGAAGAAGCAGAGATAATAAATAAATATTTATGTCAAATCAAAAAATATCTCCCTTTAGGAATAAGATTAAAAAAGCATGAATTAAATGATATCCTAGATGAAATCGAAGAACATATTTGGGAAAAAGCCATAGAAAGTGCTGTTGATAAAGAACCAAATGACATTGACATTCAAATTGCAATTTCCCAAATGGGAGAACCACAAGATATTGCGAGTAAATTCACAACTAAAAGTACTCCGTATGTGTATATTAATGAAGAATTATACCCACTCTATAAAAAATGCCATAAAACAATACTCTGGTCATTAATCTTATTAACTGTTATTGAGATATTATTTCCAAATTTAATGTTTCCTTTAATTTCTTATCAACAATCTTTAGAACTTATCTTTGTTGTTAAACTTTTTAACACATTGATATTATATTTTACATTTTTTGCTGTTATAGGGATAATTTTTTGTTATTTATCGATAACAGGATATATACCTTATGAGTTAAGACAATATTCTAAACCTATTCAAATAAAGAAACCGAAATTTAAAACAAATTTTCAAAATTTTGTTATAACTTTAGAGATCTCTTTCTTCATATTTAGTGCAATATTTCTATTACTCTGGAAAGATGATTATTTCACATATATGAGTATTATTCTTTTTGGAGTTTCAATAGTAAAATGTTTAAGACAATTAAAAAGAAAATCAGTAATTTGGCAGAAATTTTTAATTTTGTTAGATCTATCTTTAATAAGTTGGATAATCCTTAGTATAGAATCAACATTTTATATTCTTTAACCATATCCACCTCGACTTTTCAGTTTAGAATTAAATATAATTATTTAAATCTTCTGGTCAAGTTCTAAACCTTTTATTTTGAACTT
>Ga0209427_10004390_pt1 | contig 16307 bp, 23 predicted proteins | sample DeeMarSWOR136_30_FD_187465 | JGI IMG/M metagenome (GOLD analysis project Ga0209427, IMG submission 187465) | Marine sediment microbial communities from White Oak River estuary, North Carolina - WOR-1-36_30 (SPAdes) (version 2) | ecosystem: Environmental > Aquatic > Marine > Intertidal zone >...
TGGAGTTTCCATTCCTTCATCAGCCGGACAAGGTGGGACATGAGCGGAATGGTCGTTTTACTGGCGGCCGATTTCAGATGATGCGGTCGCAATGTCTGGATCTTGATATTCCCTATGTGAGGAATAATATGAGATAGCATCATCTGCTCTATCAGGCAGAGTGTCCGCTTGCGGAGTTGTTTCTTACCGTACTCGTTCAGGTAATAGACGCAGAGGTCTTTTATGGTCATCGAAGATGGATCGCTGTTCTGTGAGCGTATCTCCTCGAGTTTATGTAGCCGAGACCGGTGAGTAGCTTCAGCCGATTTGAATCCGCTGTACCACTTGAGCTTCCTTGTCCGGTTATTCCAGACCCCGTAGTACATCAGGTTTTTCTTTTTTATGATTCCTCGGTATTTCGGCATCGGTTCTTTTTATTTTAATAACATTAAATAGTTATGTCTAAATAAATCGTAAAATTTAATATTAATTTTTTCTCGCATTATAAAATTTTTAATAGTAACTACTGTGAAGGATACTTCATCAAATTTTTCAGCATAGCTGAGAGTTGAGAAAAATAGTTTAAAACTACAACAAGAGTGTTGTGGCCCGGCTTTCTCTTTGCCTTTGGGATGGGGATACCGTCCCTGTACTTTTACGGGAAAAAGAAAAAGGGTGTGCTGGTTATCTCGGTGCTGCTTTTTTCCCTCTCACTTTTAATCTGGATATTCTATTAGAGGGCATAAATCTTGATTTGAGCAAATACCAAAGGCAGATCTCAAAAAACCCAGGCTACTTACATAACTTGTACTGTGGGTTTAAAATAGTAACGACGTATGATATAATAATTTACTGTTTTAGGATCTATTGTATGATTCGAAATCCAAGGGATTTTATGTTATTATAAAGATATGGATTATAGGATATTTTTTCTTTTTTTCATAATAGCATCATTATTTTATTTTTTCCCGTCATTTACTATAGACTCATCTGAGACTGAAGGAGATGAAAAAATAAGAGAGACAATAGAGAGAATAAAAGAGGAGGAGGAACAAATTGAAGAACAAGAGGTAGAAAAAGAAGAAGCCGATGAAGGTGACGAAATAAGATTCGATGAAGATGAAGGTGGCTTTTTGGGATCGTTTATGGGTAAATTAATGGGGCAAATTTTTGAGGTATTACTTCAATATTCTTTTACCGTTCGATATGCAGATTACCCTTATTCAGCAGGCAATGATTATATTTATAATACTTCAAGTCTGTTTTATCCAGAAGAGAGAAATATATTCTCACTTCAATTATCTACAGATTTTGCATACCATTTTGATGAGACTTATAGTTTGATAAATAAAATGAATGCACAAATTTCTGCAGTTCATATTAACATTTTTAATCAATTTATTTTTTCAGAATCTGAATGGTTCTCAATCATCTCAGGAAATGCCGGGTTATCATTTTTTCTGCCCAATTTTATGTTGAATGGTTATTTAGGATTTTTTAAGTTAAACTTCCTTGAAAGATATCTTTTCTCTTATGGTTTTAGTTCAAAACTATTTTTACTAAAAAATATTTATATCGATTTTTATAACATAAACTCAACTCTAGGATCTTTGCGATTCATTCATTTCGCCTTTAGTTTAAATTATGCAATAAGGCGTTTTAACATTGGGATAGGATACAACTATAATGACTATGCAAAGGTTCGTTACACAGGTCCATGTCTAAAAGGAAGTATTTGGTTTTAAATGAGACCTATTTTCTGAACTTTCTCCTGGAACATTGAATGTAATCATTAAGGAACTTCAATTGATAGGAGTTTTCATAATTCGAGATTCACCAACATACGAAAAAACCCTAAAAAGCCCCCGATTTGCCCATAAAATATCCATGGATGTTTTGCTACCGAAAAACGATAGCCTTCTTGAAAATATACTACCCGGACTATGATATTTTATCAAGAATTGAGATTTATCACAGTTTCACAGGATATTCCTGTAACTGAGGATAGGCACTCCTCACCCCTGGGTATTTCTTCTTCCTTAGCTGTGTAAGGAAACGAGAATCAGGAGGCCTTCAATGCACCCTTATCGAACTGTGGTGTATTATTTCTTTTCAGGCATTCTAGTATTTTATTCACCTCAAGCGGGTGTGTACACCCGCCTGGATCAATTTATTAGAGATTTATAGTGATTTCGAGTTGAAAAAATATCTTTTTTCTGTAAACTATAAAAAACTGATCAGCATTGATATGGGGGGTAATAGTAATTTTAATCTGAGTTATAAATAGCCTGGGTATATTAATTGTTGGTTCTGATGATATTTTAACAAGTATATGAGGTTCAGTCAAATGAGTAAATCATCTAATAAAAGAAATGTCGTCCTTGAAGTCAAAGGTATTTCCAAACATTTTGGTGGTATAAAAGCAGTTGATAATATAGATCTAAAACTTTATGAAGGTGAGATCATTGCTATTGTCGGAGATAACGGAGCCGGTAAGTCTACCCTTATCAAGATAATCTCTGGTGTATATAAGAGAGACAGTGGAAAGATATATATAAATGGAGTAGAAGCTAAAATTGAAAATACCATTGATGCCAGGAATTATGGAATTGAGACTGTATACCAGGATCAGGGCCTGGTACAAGATTTCAATGCTTCCCTTAACCTTTTTTTTGGTCGTGAAAAAGTACTAGACAACTTCATGGGAAGAATTTTTAAGATGGTCGATTACCGTCATATGAGAAGCGAGACAAAGAAAATGTTTGATATGATCGGGATTGATATAAAGGATATTTCTGCAGAGGTAAATCAATTTTCTGGTGGACAGAAACAATCAATTGTAGTAGGACGTGCCATTTATTGGGGTGGCAAGATCCTGATATTTGATGAACCCACTAATAATCTAGGAGTCAAACAAGAAAGAAAAATAATAGAGCTTATTAAAAGAATAAGAAAAGAATATGGCGTTTCTATAATAATTATAAGCCACAATATTGCTCATGTATTTGAACTGGTGGATAGAATCATAGTCCTAAGAAATGGCCAGGTAGTGGGTGTGAAACAAAAAACAGAGACCAATACCAATGAGACAATTTCCATGATAACTGGCGTGCCAATAAAAAATAACTGAACTTCAACAAATCTCTGTGAAAATATTATTTCACAATTTCGGTCTTTTTTATGGACGTAATTGCTACCAACGCTATCAGCAAAAGTCCGACTATGGAATTCTGAATCGCAGCATCAACTCGAAGCATAATGAGCCCCATCGTTATCATATTGAGTGTAAACTGACCGACGAGCGTGCCGATTACTACATTACAGTAATTTTTAAGTGTTATTCCAATGAAGCACCCAATCACCGGCACAAATACGCGCATCAAGCTGTTCATAGTCATTTGGGGTACCATACTTCCAATGTAGCTTGATAGTGAAATTGCTCCCATACCAACAAAAAAGCCACATGTGAGAAAACCGTAGAACTTTATTTTTGCAGGATTTACCCCCATTCTTTTTGCCACAATTTCGTGTCGGCCAATAGCCTTCACATATATACCGTATCTTGTTCGATCCAAAAGGATATAGGCTATCACAAGGCTAATTAAGCCCAAAATCAAATTGGCTGGATAACGTCCAAACGCTGAGTAAGCATAGGGCAGCTGCACATCGGTTGGTACAATGAAAGTACCGACAGCTTCAAACATCATCATTGTACCGACTGTGACAATAAGTGACGGGATCTTGAGAACTGTATACAACGTCGCATTAATCAGTTCCAGCAGTACAGCTGTTATGATGCACCCGAGTATATAACCCGGATAACCATAGATATGGGTAAAAGTAAGCCCTATGAGTGATGACATAACCAGTATTGCGCCAATGCTAAAGTCGAAAAGGCCCATATAGAGAATGAACAGCAATCCCATTGATGCAATTGTCGGTACAATGCTTTGCTGTAACAGTAAAAACATGCTCTCGAGTGAACCAAATCTTTCAGGTTTCAACAATAGAAACACGAGGTAAATGAAACCCGGTATTGCGGCAACAATCAGCATATTTAGCAATACTCGCATGAGGTTTTTCATCATATGTATTGCTCTCGCCATGGCAGAATGATCTTAAAACAAAATCGCTAAATTATCATCTTTTTACATAAAATAACAAGCCTTACATCCGCGCTCGCGTAATGAACGCGGATGTAAAGCTTTTCATATGCAATATTTAAAGCGCTGAAATAACCAGGCAACTCACAATATATTGATTATTTGAGACCTCGCCTTTTTTTGAAGTCATCAATCGACCAATCTTTTGCCATCTTTTTTAAATCATCGATCGTTAAACTCGGATTGAACTTCTTGAACATTTTCTTGATTTCTTCATCATTGTAAGCCCTCAGTTGACCACCCTCTTCCATCTTGGTGAAGTAAATTTCGGCTTCTTCGAGGCTTGTGAGCATAATATGCGACAGTATGATCTCTTCAGGTTTGTCACTTAAGGGAGTTCCCATGATAGCATTTGCGAGCATTACATATGTAAATAACGGATCAATAAGGTGACCTCCAGCCAGAATTGCAGCATCACCTTTTTCAAACATGTCCATATCCACTTCTGGAATGCCGGTGAAATCCATTGCTGCAATCTTTATCTTGCCCTGCTTACCAGCGTTTATGATGGCGTTACGGGCACCCGTTATACCTTCAACAGAGTACATAATGCAGACAACCTCAAGCTCTGGGTAGATGTTAATGAAATTCTCAACTGCCTTTACAGCAGTCTCACCGGTGGTAACTTCCCATTGCTCTGCAAGAACCTTTACGCCGGCCTCTTTTAACCCTCTCATCAGACCCTTATACCTTGTCTCAGCTGTAAAATCGCCATGCGGTCCGGTTGTTACTGCAACATTCTTGTAACCCAACTCGCCGAGTTTCTTGCCCAGAATATAACCGGTATTTTCCTCGTTCTCATGCGTGTTGCCGATATAATAGGGGCTATCGAACACATACTTCTTGATATCTGGTTTGCTAATCGTCCTGAAATACTGTCCAAAGAGAAGTTTTTCTTCAGCGGCGATGTCCGCCACCTTGGCCATGACTTCATCTGCAGCATTGCAGTGCATTATTCCATCGACTCCCATTGCGGCAAAATTTTCTGTGTTCCTGATCTGATTGTCAGCATTGTAGTCATCAGCCATTGCCACAATCTTGACGCCTGATATCTTGGCTGCTCTTTCCACAATACCAAGGCATAGAACTGCAGAAGGGCCGGTCGTATTCCACATGGATACGGCAATGGTTTTCTCTTCGGACACTTCTTCTTTTTGTCCTCCGTAAACTGCGAAGGATATTGCAAAAATTAATATTCCTACTATAATCAGCGTCTTCTTCATTTTTTTCTCCTCATAAAGATATAAAAAGTGATAAACAATACTTGTAATTTGTTTTAAAGCAGTATCAATTATTAAAATAAATCCCGATTATTCATCCATGAGAACCACCCCCCCTTTTTACTCAAAGTAGTATACCCATTAAATTAATTACTATTTGATGACCAGGAGGTTCTTCCTTTCAAAAGACAGCGCAACCATAATTAGGAACAGAGCACCCTTGAAAAATTGCAAAATCTTGTCTGAAGTGCCAACCAGTAATAAACCGTTAGAAAGTGCCATGAAAAGGAATGAACCTATTATGATGCTCCTCATCTTGGAGGCGTTCCCGCCTGTCAACGGGAGGCCACCAAGCACCAGTGCTGTTAACACGTCCACTTCAAGAAAGATGCCGAATCTTGTCGAAACACCTCCAGACCTCACTAGCAAAACACATGCTCCCACTCCAGTGAGAAGTCCGGAAATCATGAAAGCGAGAATTTTTATTTTGTTGACCGACACCCCGGCGTAATTTGCTGCAACCTCGTTCGAGCCTATTGCCCTGCAATAAATTCCGATCTTGGTAAATGTAAATATGTAATAAAAAACAGCAAATGCTACGACCAATACAACAAACTTGATTATAAAAGAGTCAAAGACTCTCATCCACAATGGAATTGGTATTGAGCCACCCATGCAGGCCATTATCGCCAGCCCTCTATACATGAAAAGCACACTCAAGGTGAGAACAAATGACGGAACTTTAAATTTTGTGAGCAGGATACCTATTAATAATCCGGTTGTGAGGGCAAAAACTATTATAGTCAAAAAACCCAAAACCGCGTTATTTGTCATCCCGATTACATGTGCACCAAGTGCAGCTGAGAGGGCAGCGGAAGCCCCAGGTGAAAAATCCAAACTACCCATAGAAATAACAAAAGAGACGCCGGTCCCAACAATCATAATTACCACACTCTGATTTATTATTCTAAGCAGATTTTTCACATTTAAAAATTTGTTTTGGGCGATGAGACCAAAAACAATGTAGACCGAAATCAATCCCAAATATGGAATAACCGCTTTCAACCTATCAGTAGTAATGTTCTTAAAAACCTTAAATGAAAGAATTTTTGTGCTCACTATACCAACACCTTTTCCAAACGTTAGGAATCAAATATAAATAACTCGGTATGATTAGCCAGCCACTTGCTTATGGCAACTTTCTGCTTATTTCCGCCACTTAAGTAGATAACCATTTGTTCAACATTGCTCATTTTGACGGAAAGCTATTTTGTATTGTCTTCTGAATAATTACGCTTTTTACGTAGCGAAATAAATGGCGCCTTGGTAAAAAGGCCGATGCCAGGTAGTACAATATTATCCATGATGCTGGAAGTAAGCATAAGGTTTTATTGATCTCGGTTTTTGGAAACATATGCAATTTTGTTCTTTATAGCATCAGAGTGTTTTGTATTTCATTTTCTTTGCCGTTTCGGTAATAATTTACTTTACCAGAATCTGGCTTTTCAATGCCGAAAAGTCTCTTGCCGAGATCATGCATACCGCAGTTTGTCAACCCACCAATACCGAGTATCTCACCTCTTTTCAATTCAAATCCAATATTATAAAAAGCTCCTTCTTTAGTGAAATTCTCAACTTTAAATACTACCGCGTCATTATATGTACTCTCCGCATCATTACGGTAGTATTTATCTCTCTCAGAAAATTCGCGTCACATCATCAGAGCTTTGACCTTATTATCATTAAGATCATTGATATCGTATGTGCCAACGACCGCGCTGTCCCGCATGATAGTTACGGTATCGCAGTATTGAAATACTTCATACAACTCATGTGTTATAAATATAGCCGGCATCAAGAGGGTCTACGGGCTTGTAATGCTTGCAATTCTTCTCCATAGTACTGTGATCACATTTCCAAATACCAGATATTATGGAAATAAAAGTTGTCTTTCCGGAACCGTTTTCCCCTACGAGGCCGCGGATTTCTTCTCTGTGGATCTCAATCGAAGCGTTGTCAACCGCCAGGGTGGCTCCAAATTGTTTTATTAAATTTCTTATTGTAAATATGACTCCATTTTTCATTCTCATTTACCACTGTTAATATTTTATTCTCATTGCTGCTCAAATGTTTTATGTAATAAATCGCTTAATTAATTAAATATAAGAAACTTTATTCGACTGAAATTGAAATTATATCTAAACAGCCCTACCAAAAATATAATTTTATACATCACAATTTTTTATGTCAAGAACTTATCACCAGTTCCTTTACTAGATGGACACAGACATACTTTCCACCCTCGGAACCATCCTGCCCAGGTACCTGGGCAGGATGAGCAAGAAAAAATATCCCTTTTCAGCACCCTAGGATCAGTTCAAAATGGAGGTACAACAACGAGCTTGACGAAACCCTGTGGGAGGAATAAAATACTCCTTCCCATACTGGATCTATTCCACTGCATGGACCTGCAATGGAACTGAGCTTTCAATCCCTTCCCAGTATGGAAAAGGAGCACGAGATGACTATCGCTTATCACGAGATGGCAGAAATTTCAAAGAAAAAAGCACGAGAGTTGGTCAGAAAAGTGTTGGTACGGAAAAAGGGAGAAAAGAAGACGGTTCGTACAAAGAACCGATATGCGTCATCTCTATGATCATGAGCATCTGAGTCCGTTTCAGGAGATTCAGCTGGACACCACACACATCTTAGACCAGAATGCGCTCCCTGAAGAAGTGTATAAGCATATACTGCAGAATAAATTACCTCGTTATGAGTGGAATGTGATCGATGTGGCGACCAGGGCACGGTGTACCGCCTGCTCACATAATCTGGATTCTGTGTACGGATTCAGCTTCATCTGCATGGTAGTGTTGTGGCTCCGAGGGCATAATATACGGGAGCCGATCCGGATTCGGTTGGACAAAGGGATTGAGTTTTGCTCTGGCAGCTGCAGAAAGCTCGGGGAATGGCACACCCTGCTGGGGCTTGTTGATGCCCAGCTGGAACCAATTCCACCGGGAGCAAAATACCTACAGGCCATTGTAGAAAATGCTCATAGAAAGGACGATGAGAGCTTTTTGAGCATTCATCCTAAGTTCTGTAAGGACAGCTATGAGTTTCTTAAGAAAGCACAGCGCTGGCAAGATATTTGGAACACTGCTCGACCCTCCTACGGCATTGCCATGAAAGGAAGAACACCTTTGGAGAAACTGAAGAGCCATAAATGCATGATTCATCCCCATGTCTTGAGGTTTCCAGTGGTTCTGCTGGAGGATGTGATAAAGATGATTGGCTCTGCAGTGGATTGGTTTCGGCTCTATTTTGGGGTGAAATTTATTAAGCTAAGTAGAAACTATGTCTATGACAGGTACCAAGTTTCTTTCATCGGTTATATACCTCAAGCCTTTGGCCTACCCCACCGGAGGCATCTTTATTTAAGGAAAAAGAGCGTGCCTAAATACCGTTATGTGTTAAAACGTGGTAATTGGTAGTATTTCCGTATCTATAAGGATGGCAAACAAAAAGAATATGGCAAATTTCGTACTGATAAAGAGGCTATGGAGGTCCGTGATAAATTCATTCAAAAGCAGGTTTCTGAAGAGACAGAACCTAGCAAAATGAATTTCAAGAGTTTCATAATCAAATATCTCAAAGAGTACGAGTTTCCCAATAATCGAATCACAACAGCAGTGAAGAATGAAGGTATATGTCGGAATCATATTGTCCCAGTTTTAGGAGACCAAAGATTATGCAATATATAGATTTTCGATATCGTACAATTTTAAAATATGCTCGTACGTGAAAAAACCATATCGGTAGCATTTAATACTACGCGGGCATTGAGGAAAATTCTGAATATCGTTGTTGAGTTGGAATTTTTACCTCATAGTCCATTTCATTAGTGTCCAAATTAGCCGAGACTGAGTTCATATTGAAGTTCAGCCGGAGGTACATTGCTTTGTACATGAAACGGCGCATTCAGCCAATCCCAGAGATTTCTCCTTGCAAAAAGATTCGTTGGAAGTATTGAACTTAGTATATATAAAGACCAGATAAACTTGGACTTGAACTTTAAATAGCAAAGAAGCAGGTAGGCGATAAGAGCTACCCATAATTGAGGCAGTAGGGATTCTTTTTATTTTAAAAAAATCTTCAATCCTCTCCATGTGATTTTTTATTGATTCATATAAATCAGGTTTATTATAAACTAAACCCGTTTGGTGCTTATCCATTTCACCAATATGTCCTCCTTTATGATCCATGATTATTTCTTTTTAAAGTATTTTAATGGATCCGTACTAATCTCAAAAGAAATCTCCCATTCGTTCTCAGGATCGAATTTGGGACATACAAATTCCACTATGATATCTGTCTTGTAATAATACCACTGTACATATTTTTTATTCTCAACTTCAAGATCGAATGTCTGATCCGGGAAACCGAATGCTTCCAAATACGGATTTGAAACTTCATCAAAGGTCACCTTTTACCCCTTGCGCGTTTCCTTGCATTCATTATTGAGCCTTTCAAGTATAACTACAGTCAGTCTCCTGTTTGATCTTGAAAGCTTCGCAATCATTCCGATATCATCAAAAGTAGTGCCGAGTTTCTCAATGATACTGATGATGAGCTCCTCATCGATCCAGTGTTTGTCAAGGTTAAAACCGATTCCATCCCTTAATGCATAATACATGCTTGAAATTGCGTATTGTTTCTGAATAGCATTTAATTCGTCAAAGGTAAATTCTAGGTCATTCATGCTTCAAGAGATTAAGTTTTTACATTCATCATATACTTTTTGTATCTGATCCTGTGTGATCTTGTGATATCTATTCGATAAGTTCCTGATGGATCCATTCTTATCAAATACCGGATAAATTTTACTGATTATGCATTCCAGGACAACTCTGTAAATCCAGTATGGGTTAGGCGGCAGCCCGAGTATATTCTTCACAATTTTATCCATCTCCAGATTCGCCTGAGCCCTTCTGGTTATATCCAGCTCCTTGATCGCATAGATTCTTCATACCTTACATCATTCTATTTTTTTCATCTGACCTTCAACAAATAGTTTGTCACGTAATTCATAAAGATAACTCATGACATCCTTATCATTGTTCAAGTGCTTTTTTGTCTGGTAGAGCAGTTCGTAACAGAGCATGTTGAACTTGAGAAAACCGGCAATTTCCTTATCCCTCATCATTCCTTGGAGATCAAAATCCTGAAAAATGTATATTATCTCCTTTTCATCTTCGCTTAAATCGAGGTAAGGTGAAAGCATATATGTAGGGGTCTTATCAAGATATTTGCAAATCGTGATGAAGTTTTCGATTGGGGGAAAAGATCTCCCGATTTCATATTGATAAAGGAGATGTTCGGGGATTTTCGTAGCTCTGGAGAAGCTTTTAATGTCTCCGTACTTGATTTTTCTGACTTTCCGAAGCAGATTGCCGAAATCGACATATTTGTGTTTGTTTTCTTCTTCCATATTGTTGTCCTTTCTGAGATTATGTATATATTAAGGAAAAAATCAATACTTTTTACAAAAAAATATATTTTTTTTGTAATTTATACAAATAACAAATATAAAAAAAACACAAAGATTGAAATGACACGTTTCGGTTTTGTTACCATTTTATTAATGAAATAAACCAAGAGGTTGAAGTACGATGCAAGTTTGGAAATCTGTAGCTTCTAAATCAGGCAATAGGCAAGATTTAATTAAATTATCTAGATGAAGTAGATACAATTGCAGGTCCTTAAAATAGGTCATTCTTTTTTGTATCCTTTATTGTTAATCAGACCTCCCTTAATAAGCTGTAAAACATGGGTAATATATAGTTGGTTACCCATCCCCCCTTTGGATTCGCCTCTCTTTCTCTTAAAATTTATTTCTTATTATCTTCTCTCCTTTAGAAGAAGAGGGAGTATTACGTATATCTTTTTTTATTCTATCCCAGATTTCTACGGGGGAGATACCAAGACCATCACTAATCATACAAACAGTATTAAATCTTGGTATCCCATTTGATTTTTCTATTCTTGATATAACTGCTTGAGATACTCCTGACCGTTTTTCCAGTTCTATTTGGGTTAATCCTCGTTCCTCTCGTATTTGTTTTAATAACTGTCCAATATTCATATTTAATATACTATATACCATACTATATAATATACATCAAGTTTTTTAAAATAAATTGACTTATGTTTTTTATTATTATTATATATTATATAATATATTGTAATATATATTATATTAATTGGAGGCGAAATGAGACTTGGAAACATAATAGGGGAAGCCAGAAAAAACAAAGGATGGTAGCAAGAAAATCTAGCTCAAAGAATAGGTAGCAATCAAGCATATATTTCCCGAATTGCAACATATGTTGGACCTGATTTTTTTACAGCATGTCGTGTAATAGATGCGCATGATCTAGATATAGGAGAAACATGAGTGAAAATGAAACTTTCTGGGAAAAATCAGGAAGCCGTTACGCCTTGCAACTAGGGGAGGGGGATTAAATACGCTCGCGTTGGGAAATAGGGTGAATAGCAATTATTTTTTCTTGAAAGAAAAGTGCAGAGGAAATGATCTGAACTCCCTCCGATATATCCCTCAACGGGCAAGAGTTTTATGTAAATGTGAAAAAAACCCGCCTGGGCAATGAGGAATACGAGATACATTTTCCATCCCCGGTGGTGGGCGAAGGGATATGGAGAAAACCACCGCGGCGCATCCGTCAGCCTTTCTTCGGCGGGCTTAATCAGAGTATAGGACAAAATATGCTGATTTTCAAATATAAGGGAACAACCGGCCGAGACCAGGATCCCTCGCTAAATGGGAGGGGTGCAAGGAATCCTGCTCATGATGGCCGGCTGCTCTATTTGAAATTCTAAGACACGAAAAAGGTTAATGCCAGAGTAAAATAGAGGCTGTAATGGTAGGTCAAATATGAACTATCTCACTGTTAGAGAAGCAGCACGAAAGATCCATAAAAGAGAGTCGACCATCTGATCCTGGATCAATCGGAAACACAACAACCTCCCGGTAATACAATTTGACGGAGAGAGAGGGATGCTCATTCGGGAAACGGACCTGGACGCATTTCTGTTGAGGAATTTCTACGTTCCTCTTAAAAGAAATAAAAAGCTCGTGAATATTTAGGAGCTCTCATGAACCAGGTTGAATTCAGAAAGGAATGTGCATGCTGTGGTGCCGTAATAAACCGGGAGTTCTATGAGATGGCGGACAATTATACAGGAAAAAGAATTATTATAGTAAAGGATCTATGCTGTCACTTCAGGAACGGGAAAGTTGTTAAATTGAATCCTTATTATGTGGATCCCGTTCGTATTTGTTAGGGGAGGGGGATATGCTTGAGGATATCAGAAAGGACATTCAGTGGGCTGTGGACAGGCTCTATAACACGAAAGCGGAGGGAGAGAATTTTCTCGCAATTGGAGCTGTTATAAAGAGGCTAGAAGAGACGCTGAAAATGATTGATGCGGAGATCGCAGGTTATGACACGGAGGCTGAGGAACTACTTATGGAGGACATCGAGGAGCATATACAAAGAGAATTCAGGGACAACCGCGATCTTACAAATCAGGAACCTGGAAAGGAGGGATAACAATAGCTAATGACCTTGCGGTTAAACAGAAGCTCTCGCCAGCTGAGTCGATCGCCTCCTGGGTGAAGCGGGAGAATATTCCAGACCCGGGTAGGGAGCAGCTTGAGGAGTTGAGGGAGATGTTCACCAACTGTTACGAGGCCGAGAGGTGGAGAACGTGATCATGAGCATGCAGCTCGTGCAAACATGGTTCACGAGATGCTTGAGCTCATCGACAAGGAACTCGTGTCTCCGGAGGATCTCGAAGACAGCGCGTTCAGAGGATACCTCAAGGTATACCTGAGATTTAAAAAAGAATGATCCGTTGAGATCCTCGATGTGGAGAAGCTTGTCGTGTACACACAGGTACAATACGCAGGACGGATTGACCGGTTATGCAGGATCAGCGGGAGACCCACCATACTCGATATCAAGACAGGGTCAAAAGAGCGCTGGCACGATGTACAGTTTGAGGCCTATTGCCAGGCCCTGGGGGATAGTGTACAGGATCTTCAGAGTGTCTCTATCAGGGAAGACGGATCATACAGACTGGAAGCATAAAAGGATAACTGGTATTTCAATCTTTGGATGGAAGCACTGACGATTCATCAGTACAAGAGAAGCGGTAATGAACAGAATAGAATGGGTGAACAAGAAGCAGCTCTTCGAATGTTTCATCAAGATGCTGAAGCGTTACAGTAATACGCAACTGCTTACCTGTGAGATAAAGCGCCATGTGCCGGAAAAGACGGGAAAACAGCTCGGGCTGTTGTTTAAGACGATTGAATATTTCATTCTGGCACGGGACCGGAAAGTCTATCATGGAGTACGGGAAGTATCAGTAGACCGAATGAGCCTAGCTGAAAATGCTGCTTTAGCTTCACGGATCAATTCTTCAATTCGTTCGGCAGATGTGACAACTGTAAAATTGTCATTTAAATCATCTGCAGTAAAATCTCCTACCGTCCATTTACCATTTCTCTTGATGACAGAGGAAGGGAGTCCACGTTCAGAAGCCATGATAAAAACTCTTCCTGTATTCAAATCTTCTGCGATTATCATAGATTCTCTCCCTTATATTAAAATTTATCGCAAAAGCGGGATAGAATCAATGTGGAAATATCAGTATCAAAATTTTTTAAAAGGCTAAGTTTGAAGAATTAAAAAAATAAAACGGTTGAGTTGATTAATCCGAGGGGGAACAGTGGCAAAGCGTTTACATGATACAGATATTTGAAAAAAATCGTGGTTTAGAAAATTAAATCCCGAAGACGAGCTCACATTTATATACAGACTCGAAACGTGTGATTATGTGGGTGTTTGGGAACCTGATTTTGAAACAGGGAATTTTCATATTGGAGCCAAAATAAATTGGAATGAACTCATAAACAGGGTAAATGGGAATATGTCGTATCGAACAGGCGAGGATGGAGATGGGGTGAAAAAGATCATTGGCTGGTTTAAGTGCGAATATCCAGGCTGCTCGGTAGTGTGATTTTCGGGATCAGCTGTGTATGGGAACCTGGTAGAAAAGAACGAAAGCAGATAGCATTGGCAATGATGTTCTTTGCAACGGTTCTCTTGGGGATCCTCGTTTGGCCAGATAGCTATTAAGGAATGGCGGAGCTGATGAGGGCGACGTATTATTTTCCTAAATAATGCCTTTTTAAAAAACCCTTCTATAATCTCAAATCTTTGAAACACTCCATTGACAAACAGCAAAACATATACAATAATCTAAATAAAAGTAATACTCCACAGAAAAATCAGTAGTCAGTAATGGTTATGCATATTTTCTATTCATTTGATAATGGAATTCTTAAATATGTAGTTATTGGACAATACGATTTTGAAGAAGTCTACCCGATTATCAATGAAAGTCTCAAGGATCCCCATTTTTTACCTGGTACGAATTTCCTGATCGATGTTACACAATCTATTTCAAATAGATCAACAGAGGATGCTTATGGATTTATAGATTTTCTTGGTTCAAGGGATGAATTTAAAGGTTCAAAAATTGCAGTGGTAACCCCACGACCTACTTCCTATGGGTTGGCAAGGATCGTTTCTGTATATCTAGAAGAATTAGCTATATCCTTAGAAGTGTTTAGGGATCTTGCTGATGCAGAGCAATGGCTAAAAAATAAATGATTCAACACTCATTTATTAAAACAGTAACGTTGATAATCTCATGTTTAATAGCTGTAGTATGTTTCATTCTCCTAAATAACATTTTTAGATATGCTGCAGGCATTTTTTTTCTACTTCCTGTAATCATAGCTGGTATACAGTATGGACTACCAGGTGGATTGATTTCAGGTGCACTCTCGTTACCATTGAGCATTCTCCTATTTAAGATCTTGAAAAGTTGGCCCTTTGTGCTCATCCCACAGAGTCTTATACCACTTGCTGCCATGATCACAATTGGTTCAACCGTGGGTTACATCAGTACTCTGAATAAAAAACTGAAGTCAACAAACGATCAACTAAGAAAAGCTTTTCAAGACATCAAAACGCTGAGTGGTTTGATTCCGATTTGTTCGAATTGTAATAAGGTACGGGATGATGAGGGATATTGGCGAAAAGTAGAAGAATATATCAGCACACGTACTGATGCACGCTTCACTCATGGCTTGTGTCCAGAATGTCAGAAAAAGCTTTATCCGGATTTTTAATAACGAAAACTTGGATACATACAGGGATTTCAGATAATTACAAGTTGACTGTTTTTACCACATAAGCGTATTCGCTACACTAAAGCTGTCTCTTTGGCCATCATATTAACAGATCCCTTTTATCGTAAAGTCATGTTTCAGTCTTTCCTCTCTAGCTTCCCACCAACAGAAGCCGCAGCCGTTCGCTAGAACGGGATAACTTCATAAATAATACTCATCTTGTTAGACATAGTCAGGTTATGTGAAGCGGTCTTTGTTATTAATACAATTTTCATACAGCAAGTAAAAAAAGTGAATAATTATGAATGTTATTTATTTATAGATTTACAGAGTTTGGTTTTTTATAACGAATGAAAAATATTTGTAATTAATACAAAAATATAATTTTTATCTATATTATCGAAATAAATTTGAATTATAAACGATAGTAACAATAATTGAATTTAGACGTGATTTGAGGTGTAAATGCTTTAAAACATTTATCGGGAGGGAATGAGGGTGCGAAATTGGGTTTATTTGGTCATCATTGGTTGTATTTTTAGGGTTTCTCTCACTCTTGCGCAAGAAGATATGGATCAATACCTGCAAAATATAAAAGGCCCCACTACCGAAGATTACATTCAATTACTGAATGAAGGAGACCGTGAAGATAAGCTC
>Ga0209427_10004391_pt1 | contig 16306 bp, 8 predicted proteins | sample DeeMarSWOR136_30_FD_187465 | JGI IMG/M metagenome (GOLD analysis project Ga0209427, IMG submission 187465) | Marine sediment microbial communities from White Oak River estuary, North Carolina - WOR-1-36_30 (SPAdes) (version 2) | ecosystem: Environmental > Aquatic > Marine > Intertidal zone >...
TTTTCCCATTATCTCTGGATAATAGAGAAAATAAAGTTGTTTGTCAAGAAATATTTTCTCTGGATAGCGAATAAAAAACAGCGCCTGAATGAAAAATCATATGTTCATTCATACCGCAGCGAATCGACCGGATTCGCCGTGGCAGCTTTAACAGTCTGATAGCTTACGGTTAATAGAGAAATCACCAGGACCGCCATACCGGAAATGACAAATATCCATGCGCTCAAATCGATCCGGTAAGCAAAACTCTGCAGCCAATTGTTGATGAGGATGTAAGCCAAAGGCAGAGCGATGAGGTTTGCCAGTATAACCAAACGGATAAAATCTTTGGAAAGAAGAGCCACAATATCCAATGTCCTTGCACCCAAGACCTTCCGCACGCCAATTTCCTTTACTCTTCTCTCTACAGAAAACATGACCAGCCCAAACAATCCAAGGCTAGCCAAAAATAGAGCGATATAGGTAAAGAAAGTTATGGCTCTGTTCAATCTCTTTTCAGACCGATAAAGGGCATCCACTTCATCATCGATAAAAGAATATTCAAAAGCAAAACCAGGTGAAATTTCCTTCCATTTATTTTCAATGGATCGAATCGCCCAAGACATGTGTTGTGAGTCGATTTTAATGGAGATGAAACGCATATCTTGTGGATCCCATCGAATGGCCAAAGGCTTGATTCGTTGATGCATGGGAACAAAATGAAAATCTTTCACCACCCCGATAATGACCCCCAGTTCTCCCTGCCGATAGCCAAAACGCCTCCCTATGGGTTCACCCATTTGCATCAGCCGGACAGCTGTTTCATTGACGATATACGCCTCAATCATATCCGAAGGAAAATCTTTGGAAAAATTCCTCCCTTTGATGAGCGGGATACCATAGAGGCCGAGGAAATCATAATCTGTTCTCAGATTATGAAACAAGATTCTTTTGCCTTCTTCCTGTCCATCCCATAAAGCATAATCCCCGGACCGGATATTGGTGGGCAGCCAGGAGGAAACCGACACTCCTTTAATGGCGGATTCTTTTTTCAATTCAGTACTAAAAACATCTATGCTCTCTTTGATCCCTTCATTATCATCGACCACCGGCAGAGTCACGATAGGATCCTTCAATTGCCCAAGATTTTGTTCCATGATGAAATCGACCTGGCGGTGAACGGTAATGGCTGAGACAATAAGAGCAATAGAAATGACAAATTGAATGACAACCAAAATATTTCGAGACAATCCTGATTTCTTATCTCCTGCAAATTGTCCTGACTTTAAATGCGCAATGGATTTGTAAGAAGACATATGAAGAGCCGGGTAATACGCAGAAAGAAAACCGATTATACAGACCAAAGTAATAACACTGACGAGGATATTCATTTCTTTTAAAAGAGCGAATTCAATAACAGCGCCGATCATGGCATTGATTAAAGGCATGGCAGAATACAACAAGATAAGCGCAAGAACAAAAGCGATCATTGTGGTCAAAAAAGCCTCTACCATAAACTGCTGGATCAAATGTTTTCGGTTTGCGCCCACCACCTTGCGTGTATTGATTTCTCCGGCCCTGGCAGAAAAGCATGCTGTGCTCAAGTTTATGTAATTGAAACAAGTAATGATCATAATAAGCAGGGCAATACCTGCAAAAATATAGATGTACTTCATGTGGCTGTTTTGGGCCAATTCTCCGGGAATATTGCCGCTGAGATGTATCTTTGATAGTGGCTGGAGAAAATAGTGGTAATCTTCCATGTGGGGGGGCGTGTTTTTGACGATATGTTTCTCCATGACCGTCTGGAATTCAAGAGGATCTATTTCTTCTCGAAGCTGGATATAGGTTTGATAATTCATGCTGGTCCATCGATCCATATAAATGGCATCTTCGCCTTGGAGGGTACGAAGGGATTGAAAGGAGGCCAGTAAATCATAAGTGAAATGGGTGTTTTCAGGGACATTTTTAAAGATACCCGTAACCTGAAAACCAAATTTATTATTGTAACTGAGAATTTTCCCCAAAGGATTCTCACCGGCAAAATACTTGCTGGCTGCTTTCTCTGAAATGACCACGGATAAGGGTTGATTGAGAGCGGTCTCCGGTTGACCCTTGATAAATAGAATGGAAAACATGGTGAGAAAATCCGGGTCGACAAAGTAGAATTTCTCTTCTGAAAAAACATGATCTCCATGAGAAAGAGATACTCCTCCTTCAACATCGTCTACTCTTACGGCCTTTTCTACATCGGGAAATTGTTCTTTAAGAAAAGGGGCCAAGCGTGCGGATGTCCAGGTGATTTTATCCGTATTCATAAATTCCATGGGCCATTGAATGATGATGCGATAGATATTTTCTGCATTCCCGATATGTCGATCAAAGCTGAACTCGTACTGAATCATTAGTAAAATGAATACAGAACACATGATCCCAATGGTGAGTCCAGCAATATTAATGGAAGAAAAGACTTTTTTTCTCTTAAGGATACGAAAGGCAATCTTAATAGAGTTTTTGACCATGCTTACGCCCCAACTCATTTGGATTCTCAAAAACATGGGAATGGACTTGAGGACTTGCGCCCAGTACCAGCGCCGGGCTACATGGCTGCCCCTGTCCTTCTTTATTTCCGCGCATATTTCTGCAAAATCATCCTGTTTGACTTCAATAATTTAGACTCGCAAACTCCAAAAAGGTTTATTGGATTCCAATAAAATTTAAAGGATCATTGAATTGAGTGTCCTTGAAGATTAATATAATGGCACCTATTTTTGTTGCCACGGAGGAAAGTTGTGGAATTAAAAGGAAAGAATGCCCTGATAACTGGAGGATCCCGCGGGATAGGTCGAGCCATAAGCTTTGCTTTGGCTGATAAAGGCACAAATGTAGCTGTGAATTTTCTCAAGAATGATGAGGCGGCGGATTTGACCATAAAAAAAATTATTGAGAATGACGTGAGGGCTGAAAAGGCCCAGGCCGATGTGAGAGATTTCACTCAAGTGCTGTCCATGATGAAAACGGTGAAGAAAAGCTTGGGTAGCCTCCAGATTTTGGTGAATAATGCAGGGCTATCAGGGGCTCATTCATCCTTAATGTCGATCGAGGAAGCAGAATGGCACGAAGTATTGGATGTCAATCTTACCGGCGTATTCAATTGTTGCCGGGCGGCTGTATTGAATTTCCGAAAGGATCTGAAAAAGATCGTGAATATTTCATCGATTGCCGGAAAAATGGGAGGGACTATCGGTTGTCATTATGCGGCCTCAAAAGCAGGAGTGATAGGTATGACCTTTGCTCTCGCCCGGGAGCTGGCACCAGATGTCTGGGTGAACGCGGTAGCACCAGGGCCGGTGGATACGGGCTTCCTCTCTCCGGAACAGGAGGAAAAACTGTCTCGGGCTACGCCGTTCGGCAGAATCGCTCGACCAGAAGAAATCGCTCACACCATTATATACCTGCTTGAGAACGATTATGTTTCCGGCGAAGTCGTCGATGTGAACGCCGGCCGTTATATGGATTGAATCAGAACGACCTGACCGGATACGACACCCTTGTTCTGCTGTGAATTTGAGACATCCATGAGGCCTAGGATTTTCTTGCAGAGAAGTAATCTTCCTTACTAGAATAAGGAAAGGGGATATTCAGAGGATGGTTTTTCACTCATATCGCAGGGAATCGGCTGGGTTGGCCCTAGCGGACCTCATCGACTGCAGGCTGACGGTGATTCCGACAATTAAAAGAACGATCGATCCAGAGAGAACAAAAGGCCATATGGTCAAAGCAATACGATATTCAAACGCTTCCAGCCATCTGCGAACCATGACATATACTAAGGGGAGGGCAATTGTATTGGCAACACAGACGAGCAGCATCAATTCATGATTCAACATCCGAACGATATTGAAAACCGAAGCACCCAGCACCTTACGGATGCCGATTTCCTTGGTTTTCTTTTCCAGGATGAAGAAAATCAGGCCGATGAGGCCAAGGAGGGTCAGAACGATAGCGATAAAGGAAAAAAATATCAGAATCGTGCCCAATCGCAGCTCCGCCTGATACATGGTGTTGAAAGAATCGTCCAGAAAATGGTAGTCGAAGAAGAATGAGGGATCGTATGCGCGAAATATCTCCCGGATGAATGTCAGCGTTTTCCTCACATCTCTGGGTGCGATCTTGATGGAGAATCGATTGGCCCTCTCTGGACGCAGCAGGAAGAACATCGGTTCGATTTCCATCCTGAAGGAAGAAAAATGAAAATCACGCACCACCCCAACAATGCGGCCGTCCTCGATTTCCCAGCGGGAGAATTTTTTGCCGATGGGGTGGGTCAAACCCAGGGTATCGACTGCGGTCTGATTGACGATGACGGCCTTCTCCCGGTCCGTGGAAAAATGCGGCGTAAACTGTCGTCCTTCCACGATCTGGATCCCGAACAGGTCGATAAAATCATAATCGACGTAGCAACAATATACCTGCCCCAAGCGCCCCATCTCACCATCATTCCCCTCTACCTCGGCCGGACCCACATTCCCCAAATTCAGTGGTCCCTGGTTGTGCACCGCCGCACCAAGAATCGCCGGGTTCTTCAACAGGTCCAATTTGATATTTTCGTGCTGCTCCCTCAGCTTATCCTCCCAAATTCGGAGCACGACCACATAATCCCGATCATATCCCACATCCGTGTACTTGATGAAATGGAGCTGTTTCTGGATAACCCAGGCCGCCAGAATAAGGGCAACAGAAATGCAAAATTGAAAAACCACCAAGACATTCCTCATTCTGAGAGGCTGTCTCGATCTTCCCTGCCAAACCGTGTTTTTCACAGCATCAGCCGGTCTGAAAGAAGCGAGCAGGAAGGCCGGGTACACGCCAGAGGAAAATCCGACCAAAAGATAGACGGATGCCAGGAAAACCACATTGGGCAGCGTGATCTGATCCGCGAATGTAACCGGAATCCGGGCAAAGGCACCGAAGAGAGGAAGCAGAAGAAAAACCAGCACAAGGGCAAAAAGAAAGGCAATGAGTGAATAAGTCATCGATTCACCCAGGAACTGTACGACAAGCTGAGGCCGTTTGGCACCGATCGTCTTCCGGATGCCGATCTCTTTATGACGCTGTGCTGCCCTGGCCGTGGCAAGGTTCATGTAATTGATACAGGCGATGGCTAAAATCAAACATGCGATGGAGATCATCAAATAAACGATTTTGATATCACTGTTGTCCGAGATCTCGAAATTCAGATGGGAATGGAGGTGGATGCTGGTGAGAGGCTGCAGGAAATAATAGGGTTTGGTTTCTTCCGAATCATATTTGTGGTGCTGTTCCACAATGGCGGGAAATTTAGCCTCAGGCTCTTCGGGCCGGCTGGCATTAGTAAGAAGCGCATAGGTACAGTAATTGATACTCCCCCAATTTTGCATCTCTCGTTTCCTGCTGATTTCTAACGTCGCAAACGAGATGATGTAATCGAATTGAATATGGGAATTTGGCGGCACATTCTCCGCAACCCCGGTGATCCGAAAATCGTTCTCATCGCGCAACCGGAGAATCTTCCCCATAGGATCGGCGTCTCCAAAAAAGTTGTCAGCCAACCTCCGGGTGATGACTATGGAATAGGGCTCTGCCAACGCTGTTTCGGGATCGCCCTTTATCAGCGGAAAGGTAAAGACTTCGAAGAGTTTTGTATCGCCGTAGATACCCTGTTCCTGGAATTTCTTATCCCTGTAGGACAGGGGATCCGAGTCCGTTTTCAGGCGCGTCGCCGCAACGACCTCGTGATAGGTATCTTCGAGGGCAGGTGCCAGGGGGGCTGTTGTCAGGCAGAAATCCATAGAGCCCTTATAATTCCATGTCGGTAGATGAATCGCCACGCGGAAAATGCGATGGCTGTTGACATGAAACTTTTCATAACTCAACTCGTATCGCACGTAAATCATCAACAGCAGAAAGCAGGTCAGTCCAACGGCCAGGCCGAACGTATTGATGAAGGCGTACCCCTTCTGCCGTTTCATGTTCCGAATCGCAATCTTCAAATAATTGCGGAGCATCTTCAGTAGATCTCAATGGAATGTTTACATTGTACTAGACTCATCTCTATTGAAAAGGGTTGCCCAAACATCTAGATCCGAATGGGAACACAAAAACCGAGGTATTCCAGCCTGGCTGACATAAACACGATCCGCGCACTCCTTTCCATTGACCAGGTGATTTTCAGTGTGGTAGGCTTATCCAGCAATGGCCATTCTCTTAATCATATTCCTTTTGCTGGCTCCGCCCATGAGCATTGCCGGCGATAACGAATCCGAGTCCAATCGTAGCAAGACGATCAGTAGTCTCAAAAAACTGGACGATTTTCCCCTGTATGTTATGCATTTTTATGGCGATTACGATCTCCCGAAATATGCACCCAAAATATCCATCCCCCTTGATATACAAAATGGGTATCGGCCAAGCAATTCATCTTCATGGGCCTGCACCTGCTTTTCCACTAAGACCAAACAAGGAGGTCAGCTTCTAGGGAGAAACTTCGATTGGAGCAGCCATCCGGCTCTTCTCCTTTTCACAGATCCTCCAGGTAGGTATGCGTCCGTTTCTATGGTGGATATCTCTTATTTGGGATATTCCAAGAGCGACACTCCGGATAAGAATCCTGGAGGATTGTTTCGGTCGCCTCTCCTTCCCTTCGATGGGATGAACGAACAGGGATTGGCCATCGGCATGATGGCCGTGTCGTCTGCACTCGGACCCAATGATCCGCAAAAACAAACCGTGGGCAGCCTCTTGATCATCCGGTTGATGCTGGATTACGCGAAAAATGTGGACGAAGCCATCGCCATACTCGAGAACTTCAATATCGATTTTCAAGGAGGACCCCCTCTACACTATTTCATTACGGACAGATCAGGGCGATCGGTCGTGGTCGAATTTGTAAACCGTAAAATATCGGTGCTCAGTAATACTCATCCATGGCAGGCGGCGACCAACTTTATCATCACAGGTTTATCCCCAGAAAACGCCCGGGCATCCTGCTGGAGATACAAAAAAGTGTGGGATACGCTTGAAAATCAGGGCAGTATGTTCACTCTTTTGAATGCACTCTCACTTCTAAAAGATGTCTCCCAAGGTAACACCATCTGGTCAGTTGTTTATGATACCTCCTCTTTGAACTTACTGGTCGTCATGGGAAGAAAGTATGATCAAATTCACGAATTCAACTTGAGATAGGCTGTAGTGGGTCAATAAAAATTCTTGATCGCTGTTTCCTCATCACCGACTATTTCGAAGACTTTATCCAGTCCTGTGACCTCGAACATGAGGTTGATTCGTGGGGTCAAATTTGTGAGTTTGAGCTTGCCTCCAAGTTTAGAAATGGATATCAAACATCCGACTATCTCCCCGAGTCCGAGGCTTTCCAGATATGTGACATCTTTAAGATTAAAGAGAAAATTCCTTTTTTCACTCTCTAACTGGCCTTTTACGTGTCTGTGAAGCGCGACAGGCATTTCATCAACTATCTCGAATTCCCATTTGATGTCATAAATGACAATATTATTTATTTCCCGTGTTTTAAATTCCATTCCTTTTGCTCCCTCACCTATATCATTATCAAATGAAAATATGCAAGTCAATTGTTTGTTGGCTCGAGCCAATCCCGAACTTCATAAAATACTGCATCTTTTCCTATGCCACAAGCAACTACTGCTCAACGATCTCTATCCTGTGACGTGCACAGCTTGTGAAATTCCTGCACACAAACAGATGATTGCCATCTTCATGGGCCAGTTGTACCCAACTGGAGGATTGAATCTGAGTGACATGGTCCTGAATCTGGTCTACCAGGCAATTATCGACTGATCCCGATATTTTCCATTTTCACATTTGGCAGTAAAATATCCATCTGCTCGAACCTCCAATCCAATGTCGGGGGCGAATCCCTCCTGTCGTGCCATCGGTTATTCCAACCCAATTTTTTGGCCATAACCAGTGAGATGGAGATGAACCCGCTGACAGGAATGAGCCTTCTTAAAAGATGTGTCTTGGCCTAGGAATTATTCATTTATTACCCTGGATCAGGGACCTTTCCTTTTGCCAGTTCGATCGCCTGCTCCATTGTCAGGACACTTCCCTCTTTTTGTGCTGACTTGTATGCCGCCTCGTCAGTTCCATCACGCACAGCCGCTTTCCATTTCTCCAGCTCAGCAGCATCCACTGGAGGCAATGGGAGCCCCAAACCGGCGCGTAAAGCCTCTGCTGCTGAAAATAGCCGTGCAGCCTGTTCAAATTCAAACTGGGCTGCGGTTACACATGCGATACCTTCCAGGTTTTCGCCAATCCCCTCTCGATGATCCACTTCCTGCTCCAGATGCATACTCTCGATAAAATGCTTTCGTGCAGAGCTGGGATCTCCCTCAGCGAGGCAGCATTGTCCGAGCAATCGAAGCGCCTGAGCCTCGACCCTTTTAAATCGAATCTCTCTAGATATGTTCAGGCACTCCCGGCCCAACGATTTTGCTTCCGTAATATAGCCCTGGTCAAGAGCCACTCTGCCAAGTCCAACGATGGCGATCGAAGCACATCCTCTGTCTCCCATTGTTCGAAAACTCTTCAGCGATTCTTCGTATAAGGCATGAGCTTGAGCTTTGTTGCCTTGAAATCGCTCTACTTTTCCCAAACTTCTGAGCTGGGTAGCGATCCCATGATGATCCTTTAAATCCTTGTATATTTTAAGACTTTCTCTGTACATCTCTCTTGCTTTGTCCAGGTGCCCTAAGACTACTGCTATCTGACCGAGGTTCCATAAAGCCCCTGCGATTTCACGCTTATCCTGCACCTCCCGGAACAGGGCTAAGCTCTCTTCGAAAAGCTTGTTGGCTTGTTGGAAATCGTATGCAGATGCTGCCCGATGAGCTAACGGGCCAAGCGCGGTTGCAATTCCCCATTTGTCTCCCACATCTCGCCACATTTCGAGACTTTCTGAATATAAGGCTTTAGCCGATTCATCGTCAGTACCCAACAGTTCCTTCACGTCTCCCATTCCCCCGAGAGCCTTGGCTATTCCTGCCTTATAGCTTATTCCCCGGGCAATTTCTAGAGCCTGTTTGTACAATTGAAGGGCTTCGGTCATATCAGACTGGCGCACTGCGAGCCAGGCTGCACCTGCCAGAGCGTCCACCCTCTCGATTGTCGGAGTATCGCTCAATGCAAACAATTTCTTCAGCCATCTCCGGCCTTCACTGACATGTCCGTGGGTATCCCAGAACCGCCACAGCGCTCCTGCCATTCGCAAACCAGACTCTGCAGCTGCTGTGCTGCTTTCTTTATCATCTTCAGCCTGGTTCACAAACCACCCGAGCGCTGAGCGTAGATTGTTATGCTCCTCCTCCAGACGGTCTAACCACAGTTTTTGCTCCAGTCCTTTGAGCAATGGCTCGGCTTCTACCGCTAGGGATAGGAAAAAATCGGCATGTCTCTTTCTCGCCTGCGCCTCCAAACCACTCTCCCTCAGCTTTTCTCCAGCATACTCACGAATCAGCGTCAGCATCGTGAATCGTGATTCATCCTCGCTCATCTCGTACTGTCTGAGTAGATTCTTATCCAGGAGAGAGGCAAGCGCTTCCATGATGTCCATACTCAGAGCTTCCTCAGGATGCAAATTGCGGTTGCTCTCTGGATGGCAACACACGGCTTCGACCGCCTGCAAGGTGAATCCACCGGCAAACACAGAAAGAATCTGGAACAATTTCTGCTCTTCTTCGCCCAGCAGTTGGTAACTCCAATCCATCGCAGCATGCAGAGTCTGATGGCGCTGTGGGGCATCTCGAGGTCCATGGGTAAGTAAGTGCAGCGACGAATGCCCATCAGCCTTAATGAGCCGTTTGAGCAGCATTTCTGGTGGAAAGAGTCTAATCCTCGCTGCAGCCAGCTCGATCGCAAGCGGTAGACCATCCAAACGGGCACAAATCTCGGCCACAGGTTTGGCGTTCTCCTCCGAGATGCAGAATTCGGGTTTCACCGATTGCGCCCGTTGCAAGAATAGTTCCACCGCAGGATTTCTTGTAAGGGCATCGACCGAAGATCGTTGGGATACATCAGGAAACGCTAGAGGACGTACAAGGAACTCAAACTCGCCCCTTACATGCAGCCTCTCACGACTGGTGACCAAGAACTTGATTAGCGGGCAGGTTTCGAGCAGGTGTGCAACTTCTACGGCCGCTCCGCAGACGTGCTCGAAACTATCGAGCAGCAGCAGCATTTTTTTTGGCCGCAGAAATTCTTCTAAAACTTCAAGGATGGGCTGGCTTCCACGATCATGTAAGCCCAGCGTTTGGGCAACTGTCGGAATGACGAGCGAGGGATCTGCGATGGGTGCCAGGGGAACGAAAAAAACTCCATCGGTAAATTCGTCAGAAAGTTCTGCAGCCAACTGCAGACCGAGCCGGGTCTTTCCAGTCCCTCCCGGTCCAGTTAACGTGAGCAAGTGCACGTCCGTCTGAGATAAAAGATTGCGGCTAGATGCAAGGTCTGCATCCCGGCCAACGAGACTCGTAGGCTGTATCGGCAGGTTGTTCGGATGTACATCCAGAGATTTGAGAGAAGGAAAGTCAACCGGCAGTCCCGGTATGACCAATTGGAAGATGCGCTCAGGATGACGCAAGTCTTTCAGCCGATGATTCCCCAGGTCGCGCAGTCCTACTCCTTCAGGCATTTCCTCCTTTATAAGACGTGCGGTGGCCTCGGACAGCAGCACTTGGCCTCCATGTCCAAGGTTTGCAATGCGCGCAGCCCGATGGAAACTCGCCCCTGCAAATCCTTCCACACAGACATCCAACGGCTTTCCTGCATGGAGTCCCATGCACACGCGCACATCGACTCCCTTTGGCCAAATGTGCGCCTCGACGACTCGCTGCCCCAAAACCGCTGCAGAAACGGCATCTGCCGTCTTCGGAAAGGCGTAGAAAACACCATCCCCTTGCACGTCGATCTCCCGACCTTTCGACTCCTCGAATGCCTCCCGTAGGATCGTGCGGTGATCGGCAAGCAGCTTCGTATACTCCTCACCCAACTGCTTCACCAGCTCCTCCGAATCCTCAATGTCCGCAAAGAGAAAAGTAGCGATGCCCTCTGGGAATCTCCTTTGAGGTGTGCCGCTGATCAATTCACAGAGTACTTCTCCGGCATTCTGATATCGTTTCTCTTTGTCTTTCTCAAGACACCTCAACACTAAACTGCTCATCGCCTCGGTAATCTGATCATCGATTTTCCTCGGATCTCGAGGCTGTTCGTGTTTGTGCTTATAGGCAATACTCAACGATGTTTCTCCCTTGAATGGAACATGACCCGTTAGCATTTCATACAGTATGACTCCCAGCGAGTAGATATCGGACTTCTGATCAACTTCCTTTCCCTCCACCTGCTCTGGAGACATGTATTCGGGCGTTCCTATCATCATGCCTGTAACAGTTATCCCTTTTGCCTTTAACGAACGGGCGATCCCAAAGTCCATAATCCTGGCATTGCCTGCTTTATCTATCATGATGTTGCTGGGTTTGAGGTCGCGGTGGACGACACCCAGCTTGTGGGCTTCCGAAAGTCCTTCGCATATTTGCTGAGCGATTCTCACGGTCTCTTCCTGAGATATCTTCTTTTCTCTTCTTACCCTGCTCTTTAAATCTTCACCCGCAACATATTCCATGGTGATAAAATGGATCTCTTTTTCCTCGTTGAGATCATACATCTTGCATACATTTCGATGTGCAATCCTGCGGGCCAACTTCAGCTCATTCTTGAATCGCTCTATTGTTTTCTCATCGCTGGCGATTTCAGGATTCAAGAGCTTCAGGGCGATCTCTTCCTCCAATTTCTTATCGAAGACTCTATAGACTTTTCCCATCCCTCCTTCACCGAGCTTTTCGATAACTTCATATCTTCTAGCAAAAAGAATACCCTGGACCATTGATGCAGCAGGGGTTTCAAGGGTTTTGGTATAGGATGCCTGTACCTCCCCATTGAGCGGTGTGGCACACTCTCCACAGAATTTCTGCGTATCAGGATTCTCAGTTTTACACTTCGGACACTTGACACCCATTTTCCCGCCTTGGTGGATATAGGATAATCAATTCATCTCAGAATAGTCAATCACTAATGCTTTGGACTGTTATTTTTGCAGCACCCATTTCTCCGCTTCTTTTTTCAGCGTCAGCCTTATTGTCTCATCCGGCCTAACCGTGACAGCAATCTCGAGAGGCTCGGGCTGCAAGAGCAGCCTCAGGGTGTAATTTCCTTCCAGGATCTGCACTGGTTCACCGCCCACTACTCCCCTGGCTTTTATATCTCCCCCCTCATCCACAAGCACGAACTCGACCTTCAAGGTCTGCTCCAGCGAGGACAGCAGCTCCTGGGAATCCTTAGCGTCGAGATAAACACCGCCCGTGGACTTAGCGATGGCTTCCAACTGTTTTCGGGCTTCGACTTCCTTGATATCGAATCCCACGATGTGTACCTGGAGCTCCAGTCCGGCCTCTTTGATAGCGGGAGCGATCGCATCGATATCTCCATCGCAGCTCTCTATTCCGTCACTGATCAGGATAGCGGTTCCGTTCTCCAACTCCTCAAAATCCTTTATGGATTGGAGTACGGAATAGACCAGAGGTGTTTTTCCCCTGGGAGTGATCTTATTCACTGTATCCGTCAGCTGCTCTTTATTGACCGGACCGATCGGCACCACCAGTTCCGTATCCGAGCAGGCCCTTTTATCATTGAGCCCGTATCTATGCCCATAAACCCGCAATCCGACGTTCATCTCATCGGGCAGTTCTCCTATAATCTGACCCAGCACCTTTTTAGCGATGGAAATCTTGGCTTCGCCCTGGATCTGTCCCCACATGGAATTGGATGCATCCAAAATGATTTCCACATTTTGGGAAGTTTTTTTCTCCGCACCTTCCTCGAAATGGATTGCCAGCGATCCGGGCTTCCTTTCTGTCTGGGTCATCTCTGCTTTGATCCTGTATTCTACCGGCGAAGTAAGCTGCCTGAAAATGATATCTGCACTCTGTTCGACTTTTTCCTCTGTGGGTGAAAAATAGAACTGCCCGCTGCTCGCGAAAGCGATCTCCTTGAATATCCTCTGCCGGCTATTCCCGAAATAGGGCGTTGTTGTTTCCCATCCGCTCTGGACGGCGATGGTGGAAAAGCTTATGCCGGAATCTAATATCGCATTCCACAAGTCCACATAATATTGGAGACAGATACTACCGGAACAATCGATGACGTCAAAAATGGCAAGAACAGCCCGATTCCCCTCTTGCTTTTGGACACTGCGCACCGCCTCTCCCAATCCCTTGAAGGTGTCAGTCCCCCCTCCTCCTCTGACTTCTTTTTCCAAGGCCTGCTTCAATAAGGCAGCATCATGGGTAAAATCAGACAGAAGATGGGGTTCATCCTCGTATTTCATGAGCTGAAGGTTCAAGCCCTCGCCGAGATTATCCAGATACCCCCCGAGAATTCTCTTCACGATATCGACGCTGGAGCTCATGCTGCCGCTGTCGTCGAACACGATGGTCAAATAGGAATCGGGGCGGTCGATTCTGAGAAAATAATCAGCCGGTGTCAAATCGTACGTGACCTCGATGGTGCTGGCCACCGCCACTTCATTCGATGGTTCGATCACCGTGCCCTCTTCTGTCATAAGAACATAGCCGGGCCGCATCATCCCGATGTTGTTCATGAACAATGTCAAGGTATTCCCCGGCTGATTTTTGAGCGAAAGTTTATAGAAATCGACGTCTTTTCTAGAGGCTTTCCCCCCAAGATAGGTATCTAATGGAAGACGCTGCGCCTGCTCTTTCGTATCATTCGTCTCTTTTTCCTGGATCTGGACTTCACCTAAACGTCCTGCTTCCATCTGTTGAGTCCCGATTTCTTGAAAATATCCTTTGACAAATATCTCGTGGATCTCCACCGCTTCAGAGCCTGCCGCTTGCGAGATCTGCATTTTAAGGTATTTCGCTCTGGCTGGCGGGATCTCGAATTCCTGATAGCTATCACGCTTGGGCTCGATGGTCAAGGTCGCCAGCGGGGAAAAGCCGGATTTCGGAGTTTGAGTAGAAACCCAGAATTCGATCTCTTTCGGAAAATCTTCCGATTGGAGTTTGAAGCCGATCCGATGGATCTCTACGAACCGACCTTGAGGAAAACAGAAGACCGCTTCCTGAGGAAGGGGATCTTCGGAAAGTCGAATATCATAGGTATTCCCAAAATTGTCTTCCTCCAGGAGCCGATGGTCCAGCATGTCATCGAACCTCTCACCTTTAGGTATAGATTTTCTGTAGATAACCGCAGCCCCTCTTCTGGATGCCAAAAGGTCCTGCATTTCCCTTTGAGGAGGTGCAGCACCTTCCAAAGATTCGACCTGGAAATCCCTAAAATTAATGGCTCCGCTTTCGAGGGCAGAAGTCCCGATTCCCACCCGGCCAGCGATCAGTCTCTGGTTATCGATATCGAAAATGATCTTACCCTCGAACCGTACCAGAATCCGGTTTCCATAAACATCTACTCGTAAGGGAAGCCACTGCTCTCTTGGATAATCAGCCGCGGCACGTGCCAGGATCTCGAATCCGTTTGGCGTCCGGGCTCCTAACTCGAATTGGTTCTTCTGGAAGTTATAACCCGCCACATAATAATTTTCCGGGCTTTGGAATCCGAACACAAGACCAGAAAGATTCCCGTCGCTCTGGACCGCAAGCAAAGTGGTTTTTATAGAATAGTCCGCCCAATTGGCCAGTCCCGTTACAAGAAAAGTCGCTGGGTGATCGAGCTCAGTATATATGTTCGAAAATTCGGAAAGAATGATCCGCCACTGGCTCTCTTTCTCATCCGCGTTGGGATCATCCCAGATTTCCCATTTGTCGACACCTCCGGATGAGAAATCATCTGCAAACAGGATCTTGCCCGGCTCGCCGGATGCTGGGGCTGCGGATGCGCCAACTTCGGGGCCCGAGCCGACCCGGTATCCTTTGACGAACATCTCATCGATCGAAACATATCTATCCGTTGGAACGGAAGGCGAGAGTAGCCTGACTTTCAGGTATTTCGCCTTGATATGGTCTAATGTGAATTCCTGGTAGCTGTCTTTCTCCGGTTCGATTTGAAATGTGCCTAGAGACTGGAAATTGCTCTCTGGGCTTTGCTCTGAAACCAAGAACTCGATTTCTTTCGGAAAATAACGGGAGCCCAGGCGCAGGCCGATGCTGTGGATCTCGACGGTCTTCTCCTGCGGAAAAGCAAAAATCCCTTCGATGGGAAACGGATTTCTCTCTACGTTTATGGACAAGTCTGAGCCTTCTCGGTTCTCCTCTTTATCCAAATAAAGGATGCGGTCTATCAGGGCTTTGAATGCACTTTCCTCTGTTTTTGATACAACCTCTGCGCCTTTTCGGAGCACAAGCAGATCTTGAATTTCCATTGGAGGCAAAACAGCAGAGTCCAGTGATTTCACGGTCACAGGTCCGATCAGGATTTTAGAACCTTGAAGCCCGGAAGCCCCTAATCCGAATCTTCCGCTGCGATAGCGGCCATCGATCATATCGAAGATCAAACGCCCGTTGGCGCTCAGGAGCACCCGCGCACCGGCATAATCCAGACGCAGCGGGATCTCGACTCCGTCAGGAAAATCGACTTTATTAGAATCCAGCAGTTCGAATCCCTCAGATGTGTGGGCAACAAATTCAAAACGGCGCTGGTAAAAATTGTAGCCTATGACATAAAAATGTTCCGGGTCCTGATAACCGCAAATGATGCCGATCAGATAACCCTGCGGGGAAGCCATATGCAAAGACGTTTCGACTGTATAATTGCTCCAGTCTTTTTCTCCCCCAAGTAATGCGGTTGCGATGGTCTGGTCTCGATTACGAATGTAGGAAAAATCAGCCAGGCCGAAGCGCCATTTTCCCGGCGATCGTTCAGCATCCGGATCGTCTACGACCTCCCAATTCTCCCTCAGGTCCGTAAAATTACTTTTGAACAGAACCTTCTGGGCTTCCACTGAACTGACAATCAGCAGCAGCCCGAGAAAAACAAAAAGAACACACACCACCTTATGATTTTTCATTCTTCCTCCCCGCATTTTTTCTTCCAAAACTGAGCTCATTCATACTTGCTCAGATAATGATTCAGGATGGTGGTGGATGCACAACCAAACCCTTTGGCGAAGGCCTGACACCATCCCATCTCGATCTTGACTCCTCCCTCGTATCCCCAGGAAAATTCTTTTTTGTAACAGTCTTCTATATCGACGACTGTGACGGAAGCGATAGTCACCGATGCGGAC
>Ga0209427_10004392_pt1 | contig 16306 bp, 14 predicted proteins | sample DeeMarSWOR136_30_FD_187465 | JGI IMG/M metagenome (GOLD analysis project Ga0209427, IMG submission 187465) | Marine sediment microbial communities from White Oak River estuary, North Carolina - WOR-1-36_30 (SPAdes) (version 2) | ecosystem: Environmental > Aquatic > Marine > Intertidal zone >...
CGAGAACCGGCCATACGTCGCGGATCAATTGTAAAGGTGCCAATTTGACTTTCTATAGCAGGTCTTTCTTGAGGTATTAGCAAGCGTTTGTAGTGGCGACTTCAGTCGCTCTTGACGCAGGCGGTTCTCACAGCGACTGAAGTCGTTACTACGAAGAGTAGATCCTAGGTCGTGTACTCAAAAAAGCCCTTGCCGACCTTCTTGCCGAGATGGCCAGCACGCACCTTGGTCTTTAGCAGGCGTGCCGGGCGGAAGCGATCGCCGTACTGGGCCTGGAACTTCTCCAGGTCGGCCAACACGACATCCAACCCCAGCATGTCTGCAAGCTGCAGCGGCCCCATGAGCTCCTCGCCATACTTCATGCCTATGCCGGAAATGGCCGCTATATCGATCTTGTCGGGCGAGGCGATGTTCTCCATCACGCACTGCACTGCCTCATTGATCGTCAGCATCATCAGGCGTTGCCAGCTGAACTCGGTGCCCGTCCGCACCTTGCCCTCGTCCTGAAGTTGCTTGATCATGGCCTTCACCGGCTCATCGGTCTGATCCCCGTAACCATAGAACCCCGCGCCGGACTTTTCGCCGAGACGACCGGCCTCGTAGAGCATAGTGAACAGCTCGGGGATCTCCCCACCATACTCTTCAGCCATGTACCTACCAGTGTGATAGACGACGTCCATGCCCAGCATATCCATCAATGTGAAAGGGCCCATCGGAAAAAACTTGACCATCTCCTCATCAATCTCTCGTGCTGTGGCAGCCCCTTCCGACAGCGCCAGCGCAGCCTCGTTCAGATAGGGCATCAGCAGGCGATTGACCAGGAAGCCTGGGCACTCCTGCACAGTCACGGGGATCTTGCGCAGCGACTCGGCAAACATCACCACGTCGTCTATCGTCTCCTGCGAAGTGTCCAGGCCCGGAATGATCTCCACCAACTTCCTCACGTGTGCCGGGCTGAAAAAGTGCATGCCAATCACCTTCTGTGGACGCTTGGTCGCAGCGCCCATCTCCGAAATGGACAGCGCCGACGTGTTGGAAGCGAAGATGGTGTGCTCTGGACACACCTCTTCCAGTTCAGCAAAGACCTTGGCCTTGACGCCCATCACTTCCGGCACCGCCTCAATGACAATATCCACATCAGCGAACTCATCATAGGACAGCGTAGGAGTGCAGAGGTCGACCTTCTCCTGCATTTCTCCTGCGGTCATCTTGCCTCTGTCCACGCGGCGTTGATAGATGCCGCGCAGTTGTTCCATGCCCTTGTCCAGCATCCCCTGATCAATGTCTTTCAGCACCACTGGCAAGCCGGAATAGGTGATGACCTGAGCGATCCCCCCACCCATGAAGCCTGCCCCTACCACTGCTGCCTTGAAGATGTACATCAACTGCCCTCCTCTCAAGATTGTCTTTGCGGAGCTGGGCGTACGTTCGGGATACGCCCCTGCCGCTCCATTGTCTACTTTCTCTCCAACACGATCGCACCGCCCTGGCCCCCGCCCACGCACTCGGTGGCCAGGCCGATCGCCAGGTCGCGCTTCTGCATCTCGTACAATAGCGTGAGCACGATGCGGCAACCTGTGCAGCCCACGGGGTGGCCGAGGGCAATGGCGCCGCCGTTCACATTGACCTTCTCCCAGTCCCAGCCGTCCTCGGCCAGTTCCCTACCCACCGCCAGAACCTGGGCAGCAAAGGCCTCGTTCAGCTCAATCAGCTCCATATCGGCCAGCTTGAGTCCAGCCTTTTTCAGCGCCTTGGGCACCGCATGCGCCGGACCGATGCCCATGATAGACGGGTCCACGCCTGCGTAGGCATACCCGCGGATATAGGCCATGGGCTCCAGTCCCAATTCCTTTGCCTTGTCCGCCGTCATGACCAGGCAGGCTGCCGCCGCATCGGAAATGGGACACGCGTTGGCTGGCGTCACGGTCCCGTCCTTCTTGAACACGGTCGGGTACATGGCCGCTTTCTGCACGGTCAGCCCGGCATTAATGCACTCATCCTGCGTGATGAATTCGGACGCCACCTCCTGTCCGGCAACCTTCTTCTTCACCTCCACTGGCACAATCTCGTCCTTGAACTTGCCCATCCGCGTAGCCATAAAGGCCTTTTTGTGCGACTGCACCGCGTACTCATCCTGTTCCAGTCGAGAGATGTTGTACATCTCGGCCAAATTCTCGGCAGTGCGGCCCATGATCTGATTGCAGATTGGATCGGTCAGGCCTTCCCACAGGGTGTCAACGAACTCCGTATGGCGAAGCTTGAGGCCCCAGCGGGCGCCGCGCACCAGATAAGGGGCGGTGGACATGCTTTCCACCCCACCACACAAGAACACCTCTCCGTCCCCCGCCTGAATGGCCTGAACGGCACTGGTGATGGCCTGCTGCCCGGCAGCACAGTTGCGCTGCACCGTGTACCCTGGCACCTCGTTGGGAATGCCTGCCATCAGCGCAGCTACGCGCCCAATGTTGGGCGCATCACTGCTCTGGCCAATACATCCCAAGATTACGTCGTCTATTACAGCAGGGTCGAGTTTGGTGCGGTTGAGCAGCTCCCGGATCACGCGGGCAGTCAGGTCCTGCGCGGTGATGTCATTGAACGCTCCACCATGGCGCCCGATCGGTGTTCGCACCCCTCCAACAACAACGACTTCCTTCATTGAACCCTCCTATGTTTCCTTTTGCTGGGCGCTAACGCTGATAGGAAATGCAAACGGCAAGGTTGTCCGCAACAGGAACCCATTCTATTGCCGAGCCTTGCCGTTCGTGACAACTGCAAAACGAGGAAAGGCAATGCCTGCACAGTGCACTCTCCTTTCCTCAAGCATCATTGCTTATCCTCTCTCCAGTCGTCGCTCCGAGACGTTGCGCACAGTTCCGGAGCACGGCTATTCTACACCAAGTCACCCAAAAAGGCAACTTGGTGACAGAATTCACAATCGCCGGCCTCGGCAGCGTATCCTTTTGGGGAATCACCCTCGCTATGGTAGAATGGGTTTGGTTCACCCCAGTCCATGCTCACCACTGTCAGGAGACGGCCAAGGAGTCACTCTATGCCGATCCGAGTGCTGCCAGCACAGGTAGCCAATAAGATCGCGGCCGGAGAAGTCGTGGAGCGGCCGGCATCTGTGGTCAAAGAGCTCATTGAGAACGCTATCGATGCCGCAGCCACCGACATTCGCGTCGAGATCAATCAGGGCGGGCGCCGCCTCATCAGAGTCAGCGATGACGGTTCGGGCATCGGCCACGACGAGGCGCCGCTGGCTTTCAAGCGTCACTCCACCAGTAAGATCTCCAGCGAAGATGATCTTACTCACATCACCACGTTGGGCTTTCGGGGCGAAGCACTGGCCAGCATTGCGGCCGTGTCCCAGGTCACGATGCTCACCGCTGTTCGAGGCGAAGAAACGGGAACTCTCTTGCGGCTGGACGGTGGCAAGCTCGTGCGTAGCGAAAGGCACGGTGCCAAGCCAGGGACAGTTGTGACCGTCGAAAACCTCTTTTTCAACACACCCGCGCGGCTCAAATTCCTGCGCTCGGAAGCCACAGAGAGCAGCCACATCACCAAGCTCCTCAGCGCCTCTGCCATAGCCTATCCCGAACTACGTTTCAGCCTGGTTGACCAGGGGAAGCTCGTCCTCCAGACTCCTGGAACTGGCAGACTATACGATGTATTGATCAAGGTGTTTGGCCTGGATGTAGCGCAGCAGCTGCTTGAGATCCAGGCCGCCCGGCCACGGCAAAGAGGTGACACCACAGATACGGCGGACCGCGAACCAGCGTCCGGCCCCACGATCGAGGTAAGCGGATATGTTGGACCGCCCAGCCTCCATCGCGCCAAGCGCAACTACCAGCTCCTGTTTGTCAACCGCAGATGGATCCAAGACCGTTCCTTGAGCTACGCCATCGATGAGGCCTATCGCACGCTGATCCCAACGGGACGCTACCCCGCAGCAGTGATCAATATCACCATACCGCCAGCAGACATTGATGTCAATGTGCACCCCACCAAGCGCGAAGTGCGCTTCAGAGATCCGCGCGGGGTGTTTACCACAGTGCAACGGTCGGTACGGCGCACAATACTAGAGCAGGCTCCGGTCCCCACAATGACCGGCCAGCCAGCACCAGTCCTGCCAAGTGAATGGGCGCCGCATGAACAGATGCCCCTGCGGCATCGGGGCTTCGGCGGTGGGGCGAACCATGCGCGGCTGGCCATGGAGGTGCAACGCACAGCCGATGTTGCGCCGCCCGCGTTGACCGGCATCCCGATGTCAGAGCGGTTGCCCATGCTGCGTGTGCTGGGGCAGGTCAGGCAGACGTATATCGTGGCTGAGGGCCCGGATGGCCTCTACCTCATCGACCAACACGCAGCACATGAAAGGGTTCTTCTTGAGCAGTTGCAGGCGGAGAGAGCCACGATGGCACTATCCGCTCAGACCCTGCTTGAGCCCCTGCCGCTTGAACTCTCCGCCCAGCAGCGCACGCTGATGGATTCATTGCTGGAACAGCTTACTGCCTTTGGCTTTGATATCGTGCCTTTCGGCGGCAACACCTATCTGGTTCGTGCCATCCCAGCAGCGATGACTGCTGGCCAGGTGCCAGAGACCATTTCCGAACTTCTCGAGGCAGCTCAGGATTCACGGGGAGCTGCTACATCTGCAGAGCACACGCTGGCCATTATCGCCTGCCACGGTGCCGTTCGCGCCGGTAAGGTACTGTCACTGGATGAGGCGCGCGAGCTGATCCGCCAACTCGAGCAGACGTCCGCACCGTATACATGCCCACATGGGCGTCCAACGATGATCCATTTGAGCTCGGCCCAATTGGAGAAGGGTTTCAGTCGCAGGTAGAGGGGCCGCTCCCGGCCGTACCCGCATCAAGCAGCCGGTGCGGGCCTGGCCGCGCCAAGCTCTGCATATTGGACTGGCGACTGCCCTGCTCCCAGGGCAGCTCACCGTCGATCACAGCCCAGATCCACACAGGAGATCGCGCACATCGCTGACGACTTTTATAGGGAGAAGAGAGAGGCCGTGATTGCCGGCGTGTGCGCAGGCCTTGCCAAGTACTTTGCAGTCAGCCCTCTAGTGCTGCGCACTATATTCATCCTGTGGGCAATGGCCAGTGTGGCGAGCGTGGCGGCTTACATCATTCTCTGGATTGCTCTACCGGATCAAGGAGCAACACGTCCAGACAGAGGACAAGTGGTCCGAGACAACAGCGCCGAGATCCAGTCATATGCACTGCAGTGGGTCCGGGACCTGCAGGATGTTTTCGGCGCCCAGACCACCGGGCGCCCTGACCAAAGTCGGCGCGTCACCAAGCTCGGCGGTGTGCTGGTGCTGCTGGGCTCTGTTCGTCTCGTGGACAGCCTGCACCTGCTTGGCCCTTTCCGCCTCTACCACTTGGGGCCAGCTGCTCTTGTTTTGACGGGCTTTGCCTGTCTGAACCGCGCGCTGCGAGGCTAAGGCAGGTCATCAATCACTAGGAATGGGAGGTGCCGCAAATGACAACTTTTGTTCTACTCACAAGAGTATCTCCAGAGAAGGTGAAGCAGGTCAAGAACTTGGCGGAGATGGATCAGGCGTTTGAGCGCAAGCTGCAAGAGGAGTGTCCAGGAGTGCAGCGAGTCGCCAGCTATGCCCTGCTGGGAGCGTATGACTTTTTGCACATCTTCGAGGCGCCGGACGCGCTTTCCGCCGCGAAGGTAGCCTTGCTGGCCAGTGAGTTCGGCCCGGGCAGCACCCAGACTCTTACGGCAATCCCCTTCGCGGACTTTGCCAGGATTATAGAAGAGATCTCCTGAGGCGACACAGTAAGAAGAAAGGGCTGGGGTGGCCCCCAGCCCTCCTTCCATTCAGCATTCAGGCCACCTAGGTAGCGCTCTCAGCCTCGCTGAGTGCCTCCTCGAAGATATCCAGCCCTTCATCGACCAGATCTGCAGTGATGTTCAACGCTGGCATAAAGCGAACGGTGCTCATCCCGCACCCCAGCGCCAGCAATCCTCTCTCAAAGCAAGCCTGCACAACGGCGTCGCGCAGCTCCGCAGCAGGTTCTCTGGTATCCCTGTCCTTGACCAACTCAATGCCGATCATCAGGCCCAGCCCTCGCACGTCGCCCATTGAAGGATGCTCTGGCTGGATACGCTTCAGCCGCTCCATGAACCTCTCGCCCATCCGTGCAGCGTTGTGCATGTAGCCATCCTCAATCAGGCGGATGGTCGCCAAAGCAGCAGCGCAGGAAATCGGATTCCCACCAAAGGTATTGCCGTGCGCACCTCGTGGCCAGGTCATCAGTCGTTTCTTGGCCACCATCGCCCCCAAGGGCATTCCGGACGCGACGCCCTTGGCAATACAGGTGATGTCTGCGACCACGTCCCAGTGTTCAATTGCAAACCACTTCCCTGTGCGGCCCATGCCGGTCTGGATCTCGTCGTCGACGAGCACAATGTCGTACTTATCGGCCAACTCAAGAAGCCGTGGGAAGTAGAGCGGCGGAGGGACCACATAGCCGCCTTCGCCCTGAACTGGCTCGACAAAGATCGCTCCAACCTCATTAGGAGATATCAGGCGCTTGAAGAGCGTGTCTTCGATGTATTTGACACAGTGCACGTCACACGATGGGTATTCGAGATTGTAAGCGCAGCGATAGCAGTAGCCGTAGGGGACGTGGGTTACACCAGGGACCAGCGGCGCAAAGCCTTCGCGGTGTACATACTTGGATGCTGTGAGCGACAGGGCACCCATACTACGACCATGAAAGGCACCCAAGAAGGCAATTGCCCGACTGCAGCCCGTGTGATAGCGCGCCAGCTTAAAGGCTGCTTCGACTGCTTCCGTACCAGAATTGGTGAAGAACACCTGCTTCGGTTCACTCCCAGGCACGAGCGAGCAGAGCTTTTCGGCCAACTCAATCTGCACGGCGTAGTAGAAATCGGTTCCAGACATGTGGACAAACTTGTCCGCCTGGTCCTTGATAGCCTGGACCACTGCCGGATGACAGTGCCCGGTCGCCGTCACAGCAATGCCAGCCGTAAAGTCGATGAACTGTGCGCCATCTACATCCCAGACCATAGCGCCTTCGCCGTGATCCATGACAAAGGGATAGGAACGTGTGTATGAGGGCGAGATGGCCTCCGAATCCCTCTCCACGTACCCCTGGGCCCGGGGCCCAGGAACCTGCTGCTCCAGTGCTGCGGTTGACGGCTGCTTCACTGCGGCCATTGCCACTAACCTCCTTGATATGTTGTGCCCTCGCGATATCAACGCCGGTGGTGTCGAACTGCTCGACACTGGACGGCCCGCTGGGTAAGCAAGACTCAGCAATGCCCATTATAGCGCACAGAAGTGCCTGTTGTAAAACAAGACTGCGCCGGGAGAGACTTGCAGGCAAGTGCTGCTCCGCAGCACTTGACAATGGCAATGTTCTATGTGAGAATAGCCCTGGCAGAACAAGGGACGACAAAGCCAGGGCAGTTTCACCGGGGACTGTGCCCGCAAATCCAGACCAACTGGACGCCATCACCATACCTCTGCGCCGTGATGTCTGATCCCTGCACCCATTATCGCAACGATGAGGAGAACCGATGAATACTGTGGCACTCGATGGCGAGAGCCTCACCATCACCACAGTCATCAAGATTGCCAAAGCCTGGCAATCCCCTGACACCATCCATGTTACACTTGACCCCAAGGCAAGCGAACGCGTATGCGCTTGCAGGGAGGCTGTCGAGCGCCTGCTGGCCGACAGGCAAGTCGTCTATGGCGTTACTACGGGCTTTGGTGCGTTTACGGACCGTGTCATCACAGCCGACCAGGCCGCACAATTGCAGCGCAACTTGCTTATGAGCCACGCTGTGGGTGTAGGGCAGCCACTGCCCGAAGAGACCGTCCGCGCCATGATGCTGATCCGTGCCAACACCCTGGCCAAAGGATACTCCGGCATTTGTTTGGAGACTTTGCAGGCACTGCTCAACCTGCTGAACCACGGCGTCCACCCCATCGTCCCGGCGCAGGGTTCCGTGGGAGCCAGTGGAGACTTGGCTCCGTTGGCGCACATGTCGCTGGTGCTGATTGGCATGGGCGAGGCGATGTACCAGGGTGAGCGCATGAACGCTGCCAAAGCGCTGCGCCAGAGTGGGCTTGCACCAGTAGCACTGGAACCCAAGGAGTCGCTTGCCCTGATCAACGGCACGAGCCTGATGACTGCCATCGGCTGCCTGGCTGCAGACCGAGCGCAGAGGCTTCTTCAGACTGCCAACATCACTGCGGCGCTCAGTCTGGAAGCGCTCCAAGGTACGGCCCGCGCTTTCGACCCGCGCCTGCACGCTGTGCGCCCACACCGGGGTCAAACCGCCTGTGCTGCCCACCTGAGGGCGCTGCTCCAAGGCAGCGAATTCGTTCGCGGCGACGACAGCACAAAGATCCAAGATGCGTACACCTTGCGCTGCATCCCCCAGGTTCACGGAGCCGTCATGGATGTCATCGCCCATGTACAGAGCGTGCTCGAAGTGGAGCTTAACGCTGCAACAGACAATCCGCTCATCTTCCACCAGGAAGGCGAGCGGATCGCGCTGTCAGGCGGCAACTTTCACGGGGAACCGGTGGCATTGGCGATGGATTATCTAGGGCTGGCTGTGACTGACCTGGGCAACATGTCAGAGCGGCGCATCGCGCGCTTGCTTGATACGGCGACCAATCAGGGCGTGCTGCCTCCTGCTCTCATCGATGGCGCCGGGCTCAACTCCGGGCTGATGATGCTGCAGTATACGGCAGCCGCTTTGGCCTCCGAGAACAAGGTCTTGGCGCATCCCGCCAGCGCGGACTCGATTCCCACGTCGGCGAACGCCGAGGATCACGTCAGCATGGGGGTCACCGCAGCGCGCAAGGCGACGCAGATCGTTGACCATGTTGAGACCATCGTCGCCCTGGAACTGCTGTGCGCAGCACAAGGCGTGGACTTTAGAAGGCGCCAAGAGCCCTCCATGCAGCTCGGGCAGGGGACAAGGGCCGCCTACGAGGCAGTCCGTGGGCGCGTGCCCTTTATTGCGACCGATGAAGTGATGTATCCCCACATCGGCAGTGTCAGGCACCTGGTACGTGAAGGGCGCATCCTCGACGCAGCGGAGCAGGCCCTGACGGGCGACGCATAGACGGTGAAAGGCACGCGCACACCTGACGAGATGACCGCTACATTTTCCTTTGACCTGGAGCAATCCGATAGGCGCAGCAGAGCTCGCGCTGGATGGATGCACACTCTGCACGGCGACATACCCACGCCAGTGTTTGCTCCCGTGGGCACGCAGGCCACCGTCAAAACCCTGACCCCTGACGAACTGCTGGACTTGGATGCGCCACTCATCCTGGCCAACACCTATCACCTGTACCTTCGCCCAGGGGCTGACGTGATCGCCCGTCTCGGCGGCTTGCACGCATTCATGGGATGGTCTGGGCCAATCCTCACCGATAGCGGAGGGTTTCAGGTTTTCAGTCTGGAGAGCCTGCGCAAGGTCAGCGACGACGGCGTCGTTTTCCGCTCGCACATTGACGGCTCGGAGCACTTTTTCTCACCGGAGAAGGCGGTTGCGATACAGGAGCAGTTGGGAGCAGACATCATTATGGCTCTCGACGAATGCCCCGACCCACTCGACTATGCCTACAACAAAGCCGCTCTCCAACGGACCCATTCTTGGGCAGAGCGCTGCCTCCAAGCCCACAACCGCGCCGACCAGGCCCTGTTCGGCATCCTGCAAGGGGGCATCTTCCCCGACCTGCGGCGGGAGAGCGCACGCTTCCTGACATCCCTCGGTTTCCCCGGCTACGCCCTGGGCGGCCTCAGCGTGGGTGAACCGAAGGACAAGACCTGGGAGATGGTCGATGCCACCGTGCCGCTTCTGCCTGTGGACAGGCCCCGCTATCTGATGGGCGTCGGATCGCCTGAGGACCTGTTTGAGGGCGTGGAGCGCGGGATTGACATCTTCGACAGTGTGCTGCCAACCCGACTGGCCCGCAATGGCGCGGTGTTCACCTCCCGCGGGCGCATCAACCTGCGCAAGGCCGAGTTTGCGGAGGATGCCGCTCCAATCGAAGAAGGCTGTCGCTGCTATACCTGCCGCCATTTCTCGAGGGCCTATTTGCGGCACCTGTTCAAAGCGGGGGAGATCCTGGGACTGCGCTTGAACACCATCCACAACCTCCATTTCTTGTTGGACCTCATGCGGCGCATCCGTTCAGCGATTGTCAATGGCGAGTTTGCGGCGCTGAAGGAGGCTTTCCTGGCGCAATATGCGCCGATCGTCGATGCGAAAGGGCAGCGAACCAAGGAACTGGCACGCCGACGGGGCAAAGCGCAGTCTCGCCATCACTGAGGCGAGGCCCAGTCTCGCCGTCACCGGGTGCGGAATCAATGGATATCATCCAAGCAATCCTTCTCGGCGTTGTGCAAGGAGCGGCCGAATTCATCCCCATCAGCAGCTCAGGGCACCTTGTGCTGGTGCCTTGGCTCTTTGCCTGGCCCAATCCAGGCCTGGCATTCGATACCGTGCTGCACCTGGGTACGCTGGCGGCTGTGTTGGCTGTCTACTGGCCCGATTTGCTCTCGCTGGTCAGATCCTGGAGCGAGAGCGTCGTGCAACGCAAAGCGGACACCACAGGAGCGCGGCTGGCCTGGTGGATCGTCGTGAGCACCATCCCGGCGATGGTGATGGGCCTGCTTTGGGAAGAGCAATTCGAAGCCCTTTTTCACAGCCCGCTGCACGCAGCAGCGCTGCTGCTCGTGACCGGCCTCTGGCTGGCACTGGCCGAACGCCTTGGCCGCATGGAAGCGGGGGCAGAGAATCTGCAGTGGTGGCAGGCACTGTTGATTGGCGTGGCCCAGGGCTTTGCCATCGCTCCTGGCATCTCGCGTTCTGGAGCAACCATCGGCGCCGGTCTGCTGCTCGGTTTGCGGCGTGACGCGGCGACCCGATTCTCCTTCCTGCTGTCCACGCCGATCATTCTTGGAGCGGGGCTCCTGCAAGTGAAGAGGCTGCTCGAATTGCCCAACCTCGACGCAGCGCTGCCGCCCCTACTGTTGGGCTTCCTGGCCGCCCTCCTCAGCGGCTACGTCTGTATCCGCTTCCTGCTGAACTATGTGAAGGAGCGCACTCTCACTGTCTTCGCGGCCTACTGTTGGGTCGTCGGCCTGGGCACCATGGCTCTCTATCTGCTCAGGTAGCGCATCCGTGGTCTCGAGCATTCGCAGCCCGCACAGGCTTTGTAGTGACGACTTCAGTCGTCTGGATTGCCTAGCCGGCAATTGCAGAGCGACTAGAGCCTCCGCCACAGAACGATGGGCCCCTGTCTGTCCTGACGACATCCATCGTCATCTTCGGTCAGCCAGGCCCACCGCGGGTCGCAGCACCCTCGCACAAACCTGGCTCACTGGTCTTCTCCTGGTCGCGGTTGTCTGCACGGGCGCCTGCAGCCAGCCACCAAGCACGCCGCCCGCACCCATCCTGCTGCGCCTGTCCGGCTCCACTTCCATGCAGCCCCTCCTTCGCGAGCTGGCCACCGCGTACACCGGGCGCCACCCACACGTGAGCTTCGATCTTGTCGCTGTTGGTTCCACCGCCGGAGTAGAGGCTCTGCGCCGGGGCAGCGCAGATCTGGCGCTTGTCTCACGCGAATTGCGCCCCGAAGAAGAGTATGACGCACGCACTGGCGAACGACAGCTGGCCTACACAGTGATCGCTCAAGACGCCATCGCCGTGGTGGTCAGCGCAGACAACCCCTTGCCCGAGCTCACCCGTTACCAGATCCGTGACATCCTCGAGGGCAGAATCATCACCTGGGACGAAGTTGGGGGCTCGCCTCGGGACATCCTGGTCATCAGCCGCGAGGACGGCTCCGGTACACGGGCTGCATTCGAGGAGCTTTTGATGCGCGACCACAGAATGACCCTCGCTGCCTTGATCATGCCCAACAGCGAGGCAATGCGCGATTACGTAGCCACGCACGACGAGGCGATCGGCTATCTTTCAATGGGCTACTTGGACCCAGGCGTGGTTGCCCTGGCCATTGATGGTGTCGCGCCGGAGCGGGACGCCATAGAGGGTGGCACGTACCCGCTGACCCGCCCCTTTCTACTGGTCAGCCTGCCCGATCCCGACCCCGAAGTCGCCAGCTTCCTGAACTTCGCTCGCAGCCCTGCCGGCCAGGCTATTGTGCGGCGCACCTACGGCGGTGCAAGGGCCGGTGTCCGGCGCTGACGACGCGAGAAGTCCGTCATCTGCAGAGGTTGCAGAAGTTTCCCTCCGTCTCGTACCGTGGCTTTCCCTCCAGAGGTGAGTCCCCACCGTCACTGCGTCAATCTGGCTCTGCACTTTCGATTGCAGATGGCACAACGAACTCACCGATAGTGGTCTTGCCGTCCAGTTCCTCGGCAGTCATGCCCTGGGCCCGCCTTTGCGTCACGCAGTTTTCCTTCAGTGCGCGCAGCATGCCGATCGGCGTCGGGTTCTCGTTGCGACGACCGTACTGCGTGGGGCAGGGGCTCAGCACCTCGATGAAGCCAAAGCCCTTGTGCCGCAGTGCCTTCTTGATGGAGCGGATCAGCGGCCGGACATGCCACACGGAGTAGCGCGCGACGTAGGTGGCGCCTGCTGCCGCCACCAGCCGCGAAAGGTCAAACGGGGGTTCAGGGTTCCCCATGGGTGTGGTCAGCGTGCGTGCTCCCCGCGGGGTCGTGGGGGTGACCTGCCCGCCGGTCATGCCATAGATCAGGTTGTTGGCGCAGATGACGGTCATGTCGGTGTCGCGTCGCGCGGCGTGGATCAAGTGATTGCCACCGATGGCGGCGAGGTCGCCGTCTCCGCTGACCACCACCACGTCAAGCTTGGGATTAAACAGTTTGGCGCCGGTGGCGAAAGCCACTGGCCGACCGTGGGTCACGTGCAACGTGTCAGTGTTGTAGTGCGGGCTGGGGATCCAACCTGCACAGCCAATACCGGACACAAAGAGCATCCGCGAAAAGTCCATCTCCAGTTCATCGACCGCCCGCAGGATGGCGCCCAGCAGGATACCGTGTCCGCAGCCAGGACAAAACGGGGTCGGGAAAACCTCTGGCCGGACATACTTCAAAATGGCCGCCGTTGTCGCCTGGGTCATGCCACCATCTCCTGTACCGCCGTCCAGATCTCCGCCGCGGTGATCACCTCGCCATCTGTCCGGTTGTAGCCAACAGCACCGGGTGTGATACGCTGGATCTCGCGCAGCATCTGCCCGCGGTTCATCTCGGGAACCAGGACCGTCTGGGCCCATCCTGTCCACCTTTTCACCGCTTCCTCGGGAAACGGCCACAGTGTGGTCAGGCACAAGAGGCCAGCCCGGATGTCTGCAGCGCGCGCCTGCCGCACCGCACCCAGGGCGCTTCGTGCGCTGAAGCCAAAGGAGATGAGCAGCACATCCAGGTCATCCTCGTCGCAGAAGTGAGTATGCGTGCGCTCGATTTCATCGCGGTGATTGAGGATCTTGCCCGCCAGCCGCTCCACCAATTGCCGTTGCACCTGTGAGTCCGTCGTGCGGCGGTAGCCCCGGGCATCATGTGTCGAACCGGTGACCAGCAGCCTGGCGCCCTCTCCAAAGGCCGGCATCGGAGGCACTTCAGTCCCACCAAAAGGTGCTCCTGATGCTTCCTTCCAGCGCCGATAGAAGGGGGTCTCTGCCGGCACCGTCATGTTCTCGCGCATGTGGCCGACAGCCTCATCCAGCAGCAGGACGACCGGCACCCGAAAACGATCTGCGAGGTTGAAAGCGCGAATGGTCTCCTCGTACGCCTCCTGCACCGACCAGGGTGAGATGACGATGATCTCATAGTCGCCGTGCGCCCCCCAGCGTGCCTGCATAAAGTCGCCCTGCGCCGGTCGCGTAGCTTGCCCTGTGCTGGGTCCAGCGCGCTGCACGTCCACAACAACGCAGGGCACCTCGGTCATGATGGCGTAGCCAATGTTCTCCAGCATCAAGCTCAGCCCCGGGCCAGAAGTAGCCGTCATGGCCCGCGCTCCCGCCCACGAAGCCCCAATGACCGAGGCGATGGACGCAATCTCGTCCTCCATCTGAATAAAGACCCGCCCCTCTTGCTGCGCAAAGCGCCGGCAGATGTGCTGCATGATCTCGCTGGCAGGTGTGATCGGATAGCCTGCGTAGTAGTCACACCCAGCCGCGATGGCGCCCTCAGCGCAGGCTTCATCGCCCTGCATGAAATGCCTCCCGGGCGACAACGCACTGGCTACCTGTGTCCAGCCACCCAGAGCCCTTGGTTCTGCTTCCTGCATGCGGTCTGTTGTCACTCCTCTTCAACAATGATGGCCAGGTCCGGACACAACAACTCGCATTGCTGGCAGACGGTGCATTCTTCCGGCCTGACCACTCGGACAGGGTGGAACCCGCGCACGAAGGCGTCTCCGTCTACCTCCAGCACATCCCGCGGGCACACTTCTACGCAAATGTGGCACCCTTTGCACCAGTCATTGTTCACGGTGATTGTTGGCATGCTCTCGTGGTCCTGTTGCACATGGACGGCAACTCAGGGTTGCCGTGATTGTACCGCTGGCAGGTAGCAGGGGCAAAAGCAAGGCAAACGCCTCGCTGAGCCTGTCCCGTTCAGCGAGGCGCAACTCTTCACACCGATAGGAGCATCCCCGCAGGCTCAGCCAGGCACCTGGGGGATGTTCTGTTGGCTGCTACTTCTGCAGCCTCTTCCTGAACTGCTCGGTCAGTGCGGGAACGACCTGGAACAGGTCGCCCACGATGCCATAGTTGGCAACGGTGAATATGGGTGCTTCTGGGTCCTTGTTGATGGCCACAATGATCTTGGCCGTGCCCATGCCCGCCAGGTGCTGTATGGCCCCCGAGATACCACAGGCAATGTAAAGGTCAGGACGGACGGTGCGACCCGTCTGCCCTACCTGGTGCGCATAGGGGATCCACCCCGCGTCCACGGCAGCGCGCGAAGCGCCCAGAGCGCCCCCCAACACCTCAGCCAGCTCGCGCACGGGCTCGAAGCCCTCCGGCCCACCCACGCCGCGTCCACCCGAAACAATGATCTTGGCATCGGCCAGGTTTACTTCACCCTGCTCCACGACAAAGTCCACGACCTTGGCTGAAACATCCCCCTCACCCATAACAGGATCGATGCACACGATTTGCCCCTGGCGCGTCTCGTCTGGCTCCGGCATTTCAAAGACGCGGTGACGCACCGTGGCCATCTGTGGTCGGTAGTTGGGGCAGATAATCGTAGCCATGATGTTGCCGCCGAACGCCGGGCGCGTCTGCCGCAGCAGGTTGTTCTCTGGGTCAATCTCCAGCCCCGTGCAGTCTGCGGTCAGGCCGGTGTAGAGTTCCGTGGCAACCGACCCTGCCAGGTCACGGCCTCTCGAGCTGGCCCCCAGCAGGAAAATCTCTGGCTTGTACTGGCGAACGAGCTGCACCAGGGTGGCGGCATAGGGCTGCGTGCGGTAGACCGCCAGGCTGGCGTCATCTACCCGGAACACCCGATCCGCGCCGTAGGTGATCGCTTGTTTGGCAATGTGCTCCACGTTATGACCCAGGACACATGCCGTCAGCGTCGTCCCTCGCTGGTCAGCCAGCCTGCGACCCTCGCCGACCATCTCCCAGGAAATGCTGCCCGCCTCCCCCCCGAACTGCTCGACCCAGACCCATACCCCTTCGTACGCGTCCAGCCCTTCGGCAGCAACCGCCGGTCGTTCTGGCAGGCTGAGCGCCTCTACCGGGCACACATCCAGGCAGGCGCCGCAGGCGGTGCATGTCTCATCCACCTCAGCGATGCCGTCCACCATGGACAGCGAACCGAAGGGGCACACCTCCACGCAAGCCTCGCAGCCGGTGCATTCGTCTTTGTTGATCTCCAAGAGTGCCACCATGCCCTCCTATATCACCTTCTCGGCCAGAAGCTTGTCCGCCAGGATCGCTGCAGCCTCGTCTGCCGTATCGCCTTCGATCAGATCCACCTCGCCCTCACGCTTGGGTGGGTTAAAAACACGCACAACCTGCGTGGGGCTGCCCTGCAGCCCACACTGCTCCGGGTTGATGTCCGGCAGGTCAGCCGCTGTCCAGACAGCGATTTCCATCTTCGTCGCGCGACGGATGCCCAGAAAGGTGGGATAGCGCGGCTGGTTGATGTCCTTGACCACGGTGAGCACCGCAGGCAAGGGAGCCTCCACCACTTCTCGTCCCTCCTCCAACAGCCGCTCGACAACGATGGTACCGGCCTCGGGCTCCAGTTCGCGGATCTTGAACACATAGGTGAGCTGAGAG
>Ga0209427_10004393_pt1 | contig 16305 bp, 14 predicted proteins | sample DeeMarSWOR136_30_FD_187465 | JGI IMG/M metagenome (GOLD analysis project Ga0209427, IMG submission 187465) | Marine sediment microbial communities from White Oak River estuary, North Carolina - WOR-1-36_30 (SPAdes) (version 2) | ecosystem: Environmental > Aquatic > Marine > Intertidal zone >...
CATTTCATATGTTCTTTATTTACGTGTACTCCCCTAACTGGGGAATGCACCACTAGATGATTGTATTTTTCGTAAAATTTTTGTGTAGTTCCAGGTATAACTGTACTGTTTATAATAACTATTTTGGGTTTGAAATTCTTTGCATAATCATATACAGCTTCTATGAATTTTTTTTGATTTTGACAAGGAATACAAACATGCATTATATCTATCTTGGAGGGAATTTCTTTTTGATCTTGATTAATTGATAACATCTTTTTTTTATCAGAATCTTGAAGGCTTTGAATAGTAAGAGCCTTTTCATTCGGTAGAACTTCTGCTAAGATGTGGTTTTCATCAATATTCAATTCCTTACCAATACTAAGAGCGGTTTGTAAATTATCCCCAGTTAGCATAAAGATTTCTAGGCCCATTTTTCTTAATTCATCTAACGCATAAGGTGTCTGATCCTTTATTTTATCTGAAATCCCGATTATTCCCCGAATACTATTATCAACACTTACAAGAATAGTAGTTCTGCCTTCTTGTTGAAATTCGTTAAATTTGTCATTATATTTTTCTATTGAAATATTATTATCAACCATTAATTTCTCATTTCCAATGATAACTTTCTTTCCTTTGATATTTGTTGTAATACCTTTTCCAGGGATCGCATCAAATTCCGTGGGACTTTCAAGAGATAATCCTTTTTGATTAGCCTCCTCAATGATGGCTCTGGCTAATGGATGCTCAGAACCCATTTCAGCGCTACCAGCATAAAATAATAGGTCTCTGATATCATATCCTTTGCTATTAATATCCTTTTCCGTTATTATTGCTGAAACTTTTGGTTTGCCAACAGTTAAAGTTCCCGTTTTATCAAAAACAATGGTATTTATATTATTAATCGCTTCTAATGAATCCCCTCCTTTTATTAAAAGACCATTCTCGGCACCCTTTCCCGTACCTACCATTACAGCAGTAGGGATTGCCAAACCTAAAGCACACGGACATGAAATAACCACTATTGAAGTAAATACTAATAATGATAATTCTAAACCTATCCCCGCAATAAAATACCAATAAAGAAATGCGCCTGTTGCGATCAATACGACAATGGGAACAAAATAATTGCTAACTCTATCAGCCAATTGTTGCTTGGCTGCCTTTCTACTCTGCGCTTCTTTAACAAAATCAATAATTTGAAATAACAACGTGTCCTTACCAATCTTTTCTGCAACCATTTGGATCAATCCAGTCTGATTAACAGTTGCACCAATTACATCATTATCTATCTCTTTATCCACGTATTTACTTTCACCGGTAATCATAGACTCGTCAATCTTGGTCTTTCCTTTAACAACTTTACCGTCAACGGGAATTTTTTCTCCTGGATGGACTACAAGAACATCTCCCACTTCAATTTCTTCAATTGGAATTTCAATTTCCTTACCGCCTTTTAACAAAGTTGCCGTTTTTGGTTGTAATCCTATTAGTTTTTTAATAGCTTCAGAAGTTTGCCCTTTAGTTTTATGTTCGAAATATTTTCCTATGAGAAGGAAAGTTAATATCATACTCATAGCTTCATAAAAAGTATGGCCCTGAATGAAAAAAGTTGTTAAAATTGAATATATCAGAGCTGTGGTAGTGCCTAAAGCTACTAAAACATCCATGTTTGCCGATTTATTCTTAAGCGATTTATAGGCGCCTTTTAGAAAAAAAGTACCTGCAATTGAATAATTCCCTAACGCAAGAAAAAATAGCAACAAATTGATTTCAAAAGTCTGCTCCATTGAAAGCATGCTAATGGGCGCAATAATACCGGTAAAGATTAAAGATATAATCAAAATTCTAAGCCGATATTTCATTTCTTTTTTATGCCGTTCTACTTCTTTATCAATTGCCCCTGCTGACTTCTCAATATTATAACCAAATTTTTTAATCTCTGAATAAATTTTAGCCTCTCCAGTCTGCAGTTCATTAAATTCAATGAATAATTTCCCGGCTTGATAGTTTCCTCTTACTTCATATATACCTGCTAACTCCTTAACGTTACTTACTAATGAATTAAATTCATTTTCTGTGATTGCATCAACAACTTTAATGTCTATTTTTGCCAGGGTCGCTTTATAACCTAAATCCCTAATTGCTTTATTAAATTCATTGTAATTAGTTTGATTAGGATTATATTCTACAGTAGCCTCTTCATTAGCAAAATTTACAACTGAAGAACTTACTCCATCTAAATTTTTTAATTTAGTTTCGATTTTAAAGGCACAAGACGCACAAGTCATTCCTCCGAGCTTAATTTTCACTTTTTCATTTGATAAATCTTCGATTTGAAATCACCTTTTATATTTCTCTATTAAAATGTGTTGAGCTGAATTATTATAAATTGGGATTATAATTTGTAAATATTATAAAGAGGTTAACATAATTTAAGAGAAAGGATTAAAGAAATATATATAAAATATAAAAAATCAATTGTTCCAGAAACTTAAAAAAATTAATCAGATGGCATTATTCTTTTTTTTGATATTTCTTTATCGCATCATGTAAAGCATCAGCAGCTAAATTACTACAATGTAATTTAATTGGTGGAAGGCCATCTAAAGCATCGGCAACATCATTTCTAGTGATTTTCAGTGCCTCATCTAAAGATTTTCCTTTTGCCAACTCGGTAACCATGCTGGATGTGGCAATGGCAGCCGCACATCCAAAAGTTTGAAAAGAAATATCATTAATTTTATTATCTTTTACCTTTATATAAATATACATTAAATCCCCACAAACTGGATTTCCATGCTCTCCCACCGCATCTGCATCTTCCATTTCTCCCATGTTTCGGGGATTTTTAAAATGCTCCAATACTTTATCAGAGTAAATTCTTGACCACCTTAAATTAATTTTTCTACAATATCTGAAATGAGATAAAATGATTTAAAATTTAATGTCTATAGCTCATAAAAGATCTTAATCATAGTTTTATTGAAATAATCAAATAAAAACTAAGAATTAATAAATAATTAATTCTAAATCTTTTTTAAAATAGAATTATACTTATAAATTATATAGGAGAAATATTATCTATGCCTCTAAAACCTTTAGATATCGTTAACGGAACATTCGGTCTTCTTTTTGTAGGAATTTCTATAATTCTAGGAGTTATTATTGTATTAAAATATTTTAAAACTAAAGACAAGAATTTTCTATTAGTAGGATTCACTTGGATATTTTTAATTAGCGGGTGGTACGGCACTTCTGCGTCCTTTTTAGTAGCACTGTTCACGGGAGGAGATGGTCTCTCTCTGGAAATGATTTTATTGTTGAACTTTATTCCGCTGCCTATAGCTCTCTTATTATGGTCTATTGCGTTTTCTAACTTCCTGTTAAAAGATAAACGATTTTTATTTCTTCTGGGAAATGCAATCTACGTTATTATTTTTTATATGGTCTTTTTCTATTTTATATTTACAGATCCGAACCTCATAGCAGAGAAGATCAGTCCGGTTGATACTGCTGCCAGAAGTCTTGTTTTAGCAGTTTTTTTAGTTATTTTTATAGTTATTTTCTTTGTCACAGGTGTTAAATTTGCATTAGAGACTATGAAAATAGGCGATCCCGAAACAAAATTAAAGGGAAAGTTGCTTTTGATTGCATTTCCGTCCTTTTGCGTCGGCGGCTTCCTAGATGCGTCAATTCCTACGACAGCTTTGACATTAATAATTTTTAGGCTTATTTTGATATTAAGTGCGGTATTATTTTATGGAGCGTTCGTCTTACCAAACTGGTTGAAAAGAATATTTTTAAAATAAATTTTCTTAAATAATTTGGAATCAACTGAGATTAATTAAGTATCATGAGTTTTCTCTTATGAGGAACTGATACTTTATCAACAAAATCAAAAGATAGATCAACTTCTTTTGCTACATCAATCAGGGCTTTTGGGGATTGATGAAAAAAGCACACTTCTTTTGGTTCAAGACTTTTGATCATTTCTCGTAATTGTGTACGATCTCCATGAAGTTTTATCTTTATTTGTGGTGCGAAAGTATTTATTAATAATGCTCGAAAAGGCATTTTCCATGTATCAGAAAAGACGATCTCTTTCGTTTCTGATTTTTCATCTGTTTCAGGAGGATTAATTAAGCTCGATGCGGGCTCTTCATGTATCGCTCCTGAAAGGAACACTAAATTGTGCGGATTTCTCCCTATTATATTAATAATGTTTCTAATAATCCCATATGAGAGATCCGGTGGATGTGAAATTATAATATTATTTTTCTTTCGTAAAAAATCCAAATCATCAATGTCAAACCATCGAAATTTAATTGAATTAAATGGATTTGCTTTATCTCGAATTAAACGAGAGATAGGGCCATGAATATACTCATATCTATGATTAATAACTTGTATATTTTTCCGAACCATTTGATCCACATAAATATTAGGTCTTTTCTTGAAACCTTTTCTTAATTGCAGTTTTCTGAAGTATCTCCAGAATATTAACATAAATGTAATTGCTAAGCTTGATGGATCAGCACCAATAAGACAATTATCTCCATATTCCGCCTTTTGCTCTAAAAATAAAATTAAACTATGAAATTGATCTGACAGATTTCCGAAATCTTCTTGAGCGCTTGACGCATCAATTAATAAAAAATCGATTGGACGAGAAATTTGTTCTAAAAATCTTCTGGTCCCTGCAAAAGGTGTTATATCATAATAAGTATAATCACCTGTAAATAAAAACCGAAAATCTTGGACTTTTGCTAACATCATTATGGCCCCCGGCATATGTCCAGCATGGTAAAAGGATAAATAACATCCTTTATCTTTGAATTCAATCTTATCCCCGTTTTCAACATATATTACATTTTTAACGATATTTACATATTCATGATCTTCAATCTCTTGTCTATTTTCCTGCTTTAAATATTCTGAATCTCTTAATAAGTACAAATCCAATGTAATTCTTGAACACAATATTGGGACCTCAGGATTTAATTTAATGAAATCTTTTAGACCTGAAATATGATCAAAATGGCTGTGAGATATAAATACAGCATCGATTTTTGGGGTATATGACAATTCATTAACATCAACAATATTAGATACCTGAGTTTCTTCAACTTTACTACTCCCATCATCTTTCTTACTCTCTTCTGATATATGTGCTGTAGGCTCCATTTCCTGTGTGTATTCAGATTCTAGGTTATGTTGAGTTTCTGCAAATTTTTCAACCTTATATTCCCACTCTGTTATTATTTTCCTTGTATCTCTGCTATCAGCCATTATACGACGAAAGTTATTTTGATAATCCTTTATATAATCATAATATTCTTCTGTAATCCCGCAGTCTAATAAAATATTTAATTTTCCCAAACCTAAAATTAATGAATTATGATTAGGTTTTAATGCAATCGGATAAAGGCTTACTCTAATTTTTTCCCCATTATCTATTTCCCCCTTAAGAGACATCTCTTTGAAGTATGTTTCATCAAATTTTTTCTCAATTTCGTCTATCGCTATAGAGATTTCACTCTTACCCACTGGTACGCCTGTAATGTAAAAATACCAACCGTATTGATCGACTAAATTATCCAGATTTTCATACATCTGATCTCCAATTAAGGATTTAACAACAATTACTTTCTCTTCCATGTAATATATAATTTTTGCTATAGTCTTTTTTTCTTTTAATGGAATTTTTTCGTTTTTTAGAAAAAAGTCATCTAAAACTTCTCTAATTGGCTTTTGCGGAATATTTTTTGATTTAATACTTTTAAAATATTTAAAATATTCTTTTGTCTTATACAAAGGGCGCATATTTTCTTTTTGCTTTAGGATAACAGTAGTATCATTAAAGTTATATTCCTCTGTTTTAATTGTTCTTTCTTCTTTTTTCGACTTTTTTTCGGATTTTTTGGATTTTTTTGGTTTTTCCTCTTTGAAATGTCTTTCAGATTCAGAAACAAAAAAAAACCACCCATAATTTTTAATTAGCTTATCCCGATTCCAAATAATATCCCTGCCGGTTTGTGTTATCGCAACAATTACGCGATCCTTTTGAGAAAATAATATCGATTTTATGGAATTTTTTGTTTTAGAATTTATTATTTTATTCTCATCAGAAAAAAAGTGATTTAACACTTCTTTTAAATTTTTTTGAGGAATTTTTTGATTTTCCATAAATTTTAATTTTTGATTATAAGACTTAATTTTAAAAGAAGCTCCTAATTTCACGAGTTCTTCTATTAAAATTGATTTGTTTGAAAATTTAAATTCCTCTTTTATCATTAATTAATACTAATTACGCCATTAAAATAATTTTTACGATATTTGGTAATTTTAGGAATGAAAAAATTAGAATATTAACAAAAATTCTCTACGGAAAGCTAATAATTTTTGCAATAATTACGGCATTTTATTTAATTTACTCATAAAAATTGCCGCATCTTTAAGAGTTAATGCTAATCCTTGCATTAGGTTGACATACTTTTGCGTAAAATAAATTTTACCCTCAAATTTTTCATTATTTTTAATTTCATCAAGGTTAAGTATAACAGATTTCGAGACAGTAGTGCCTAAAGAATCAATATAGACAGTATCTCCATCTTGGAGTGAAGATGAATAATTTACTTTAGAATAGATCCAATATTGGCTAGGTGCTTGCTCTATTTTTATATCTTTCTTGATTAATTTTTTTTTAGGTCTCTCTAACTCAATAATTTTTGCGATTAAATTTTCCATATGACTATTAGCTTCATTTAAATCAATCTCTGAAGACATAAATAAGACGAGATTTAAGCTAATATTTTTTAGTTCGATTATTTTTGAATATATTTTTTCGTTATTTTCTAACAATAATATTGATTGTTTTATTTTAATTGATTGCTTTTTTTCTTGATCCTCTAATTGACTTGCCATAATTATAAAAATTTCATCTGGCAATGAAGAATACATAACTTTTCCTTCCAAATTAAATATTGCTCCGCCTAAAATCTGTTTATCTATTAGTGATTCTCTTAAAGTTTCAACAATGTTTTTGATTAATTGTGATAAAGTATAAGTTAATATACCTTCCTTATCCTTAGGTTCACTTTCATAGAATTCAATTTTCGTAATTTCAAAATCCGCATTTTGATATGCTCTTACATTGAAATCTTTATCTATAAAAGCTTGAAAGCTGTGTTTACATACAAATTCTGAGGGAATTGAAATTGTTGTTAGATGTTCGCTATGTTTAGTTAGTTCAGTTGGCACTTTTAAAAATTTCTCCTTTTTACATCTCGGGCATGTTAATCTTATTTTTATGTAGTTTTCCCGGAAAATTTCGTCTTCTTTTAGCATAGGCATGTAACAAACGAATTATTCAAAAATTTAATAGAATAATGTAAAAACTTATTTATATATCTTTACTGTACGCTGTTATTAGATTTAGTCTACTTATTAAATATACTAAAAATCTTACTCATGATGATGACTATTCTCACTAGCATCATCAAACATGTATTTTACTCCTTTTTTCAATGGAGACATTTTCCTTAATCTTTCGATTACATTAGGCAATTTATCTAAAAAATATTCAATATCATCTTCAGTTGTAAACCTGCCAATTGTAGCTCTCATTGAACCGTGTGCTTCTTCAGGTTTTAAGCCTATTGCTAACAAGACATGGGAGGGTTCTAAAGATTTCGAAGAGCATGCTGAGCCTGTGGATACTCCAATCCCTTCCATATCCAAATCTAGAACTATGGATTCTCCCTCTATATATCTAAAGCTGATATTTGCATTATTAGGCAATCGTTGCGTAGGATGACCGTTTAAAAATGAATCTTCTATGTTCTCTAAAATCCACTTAATGATTTTATCCCGTAATTTAATTTGACGCTCAGTTTCTTCAACCATTTCCTCTTTGGCAATTTCTATGGCTTTAGCGAATCCTGCAATAAGAGGGACGGCGACGGTGCTGGGACGCATATCTTTTTCGTGCCCCCCACCCCACATAATCGGCCTAATGAACTTTCCTATTCCCATTTTAATTCCTTTATTCCTCATATATAAAAGTCCGATTCCTTTAGGTCCGTATATTTTATGGGCGCTTGCCGACAAGAGATCAATATTCATCTCTTCGACGTCTATTGGAATCTTGCCGAATGCTTGAACAGCGTCGGTGTGGAATATTATATTATGCTTTTTTGCAATCGCGCCAATTTCTTTTATAGGCTCAATTGTTCCGATTTCATTGTTGGCAAACATGATGCTTATTAAAATTGTTTTATCCGTTATCCCATTTTCTAAATCTTCTAAACTGATTAATCCATATTTATCTACAGGAAGAAACGTAACTTCTAAGCCCCTTTTATCCCATTGTTTACACGGACTTTCAACAGCATGATGCTCAATAGAAGAAGTGATAACATGATTTCCACGCTCCATATTCTGTAGTGCCACGCCTGTGATGGCCATATTGTCTGATTCAGTCCCAGAAGAGGTAAATATAATATCCTGCCTGTCTGCATTAATCAGATCTGCTATAGTTTGTCGTGATTGTTCTAATAACTTGCCCGCCTTTTGACCAAATGAATGCAGGCTTGAGGAATTTCCGTAAGTTTCTTTAAAATGTCGATCAATCTCTTCTATAACACGCGGATCCATTGGAGTCGTAGCCGCATAATCTAAATACACATATTTTGAAAAATCCATTTTCTGATCACAAATTTTCTCTGCTTTATTATCAAAATATATAACTTATACTAATATTTGTTTTTCTTAAGATTGATAAGAAAAAGTGCAATTTTTACATATTTCTTTTAGATTTTTTTAGATTGCTATTTTATAATAAATTATATAATATAAATAGCTTAAATTATCACCATGTTCATTATTCATGAAATTGCGTTTCTATGCTTTCTGATATGTATAACTATCTGTATTTTTTTGATATCCTATAAGAAGAATCGCAAGAGCTCAAATCAACGAAATGTAATGAATTTAATATATAAAAATTGGGTGAATAATCGTTTAAAAGATGAAAATCTTATTACTGCTATACAAACACTTCGAAACTTTATAATGGCAAATTCTACATTTATTTCTGCTTTAATAATTCTTATAGGTATCCTAATTGGGCTCTATTCAAGTGATTTTTTGGATAATTCTACTTTCTGGGGAATAAGTGGTATAAGTGTTGGTTTTATACAAATTATGTTAAATATTGGAGTCGCTAGCTTTTGTTTAATTAATTTCACGTTCTCAATACGATTAATTAATCGAACAGGCTTGCTTTTAACCGGTAAACCTCAAGAATATTCTATAGGAAATATTAATGGTCTAGAAATAACGAGAAAGGCGTTTATTAAAGCTCAGAATCATTGGTTGAGCGGTGTAAGGGGTTTATTTTTCTTAGTTGGGAGCTTAATCTGGTTTGTTAATGCAGGCCTGTTTATTATAGCCACAATCGGAATAACCTTATATCTAATTTTATTTCAAGATATATGGAGAATTTCCAAGGAATAATTACCAATAAATGAAAATTTTAATATACAAATTAAATTACCTAAAGTAGTACATTTAAATGTAATAAAGCGGTGAATCTTGATTGTTTAAATTAATGTGGGGAATGACTGGTACTGGTTATTTAATTAGGGAATCTATTGATTTAATGAAAGAGCTCCAAGAAAAATATAAGGATCAAATTAGTATAACCGTAATGTTGTCAAAAGAAGGTGCTGCCGTAGTAAAGTGGTACAAACAATGGGATTATTTAACAGAGACCGTTAAAAAAGTTCATATAGAAAAAACTCCTAACATTCCTTTCTTTGCCGGAGCACTTCAAATAGGCAAATACAATATGTTTATTTGTTGTCCTGTTTCTGCTAATTCAGTGGCTAAAATAGTTTATGGGATAGCCGATACCTTAATAACTAATAGTGTGGCACAAGCAATAAAAGGCGGAGTCACAGTATATATCTTTCCCTCTGACCAAGATTTTGAACCAATTGTAACTTCCAAACCAGATGGAGAACCATTAGTTCTAAAAATTAGAGATATTGAAATAGAAAATATAGAAAAACTAAAGAAAATGGAAGGCATTTATGTTATTAAGAGTTTTTCAGATATAAATAAATTAATTCTCGATAAAATTAAAGAGAAATCATAAAAATCCAGTAATAATTAATATAGATTTTTACTTTATGCTTGTTTTTGATTTAGTTCTGGCTTTTTGAGATTGTAAGCGATTCTTATTAATAAAAATAATGCAACAATAAGAAGTACAACATCAACATATATCTTGAACATAATGATGTTTATAATTCCGGTCCATAAGGAAACTATACCTACAACTAATTCTAATTTGCTTGATCTTGGTTCTTTGTTAATACAAAGAAAACCACAGATTGTTAGTAATGTAGGGCTATTAAGAATTCCTAAAGGAGATAGGAATATAGCATTTAACCATACAGGGCTTTCCACCCAGAATAAATACCAGAAACCAAAAATAAAGCTAAGGATTGCAAAAATACGGGAAATATAGTCTGTGTTTTTCAAATCCCATGTTAATTCCTTATTAAAATAGGCGTTAATCGTTAATACAAAAATAAGAGTAAATAAAATTATTTCTGGAATTATCATAAAGATTATAGCAATAATTGCTGTCGTGATCGCGAAAAATGCCATAATTCCCGCATACAATTCATCATTTATTCTTTTAAAAATTACACCCTGTAAAAGTATCGTTAAAAAGATTACATGCGTGAGAACGGTATAAGGTTTGAAAAAGTAAAGAGCCACGCTCATAGAAAACATTATTTCCTTAGCTGATTTGTAAATAAAAAATATCCCACAGCTAAAAGAAATTAAAAAAGCAATAATCATCCATCCAACAATCTGTTTCAAGAATTTTTCTTTCATATTTAAGTTATGCACTTTAATTTCTAGATGAACATAAGTTCTCTTGATTACTTTAATATAATCATTAAAAGATAACTTATAAAAATAAGTTAACTGAGTTTTTTTTTACCACTTTCAACTATGAAATTTAAAATCAAATGTAAGATAAAATAGATTAGAATGCCATGATTATTCAAGAAGCAAATCTTTCACAAGGATTTTTTATTTCTTTATCTACCATTTTAGTAGTTGAATTAGTAATTTTTGTAATTGGAATCATTATAACAAGATGGTGGGCAATAAAGGAGGGATGGAATGATACCTATAATCCATCAATTCGTTTGAATTTATTTTGGCTAGCGTGTAATCTGGTTTTCTTTATAATTTTGATACAAGTGATTTATGGTTTATTTATAGCTATATTGATTTCGTATTTAATTAATATAATTATTGGTGGTCTCATAACCGCGAAACTTTATGAGAAAAAGTTCAAAGAGTCATTAATCTTCGTACTCTTTATAGTTTTAATTTTATTCATAATATGGTTTATCGTTTTTCTCATTACTACTATAATAATAGCTGTTATACTAATCGGATTACAAATTAATTGAATTTAATCTAAATTCATTTCATTTTATTTTAATAAAAAATTTTATGTAAAGTTGTATTTACTCCTCAAATTTTACAGATTTAAGAGCCTTTTGAGGACAACTTAACTCACATTTTAAGCAACCTTGACATTTGGCAATTTCCTTAAATTTAAAACGGATTCCATCAGTTTCTTCCCCATTCTTTTTAACTTTATCTACATAAAATAAATTTTTAGGGCAAAATTTACCATTATCTTCCACACATTTCATACACATATTACATTTATTATGATCAATTTTAATGGATAACACTTGGTTAGGAATCTGTATAGAAGTCACCTGAACTGCGTTTCTCGGGCAAACTTGAACACAATTTAAACAAGCCTTACATTTAGAATAGTCTACTAATCGAATTCCGTTCTCAAAATAAATCGCTTTGGCTTTGCATGCTCTTAAGCATCTCTCACAGCGCAGGCATACATTTTGATCAATTTGTATGGGTACAAACTTTTCTTTAATTTCAAACAGCTCTTTTTAAGAAATTATGAATTAAATTCCAAATGTCTAATTGATTATATTAAACTTATCTATGCTTTTTAACTTCATTTTTATAATATATTTGAGAAGTAATGAGAAAAAAATCACAATTTTATTTTTGATCTCTGACTAAAATGTCAGAATAACTCATTAGAACGTCATTTTCCGATATTTAATATTATCTGAAGTTGGAATTTATTTTAATAGTCATTTATCGTCGTTATAAATTACCAATCTAATTAAAAAAAAGATTGATAAAAGGGGTTTAAAAATGATTTTACAAGATGCAGATTATATGGGTCTTATGATACTTTTTAGTATCATTATATGGATTGTTTTATTTATTATCGGAATTCTTGTTACCAAGTGGCGAGCCCGTAAAAAAGGATGGAATGAAGAATGGAAACCAGCAGTGATCTTAAATCTATTTTGGCTAGTCGTTGGGATTGTATGCGGTTTTATACCATATGTAGGTTTCATTGTAGCTCTCATTATAAACCTATTTGTTGGAGCCATTGTCGCAAGTAAACTTTACGACAAAAAATACGGAGAATCTCTAATCTTTATTATCATCGTATGGATATTCTTAATCATTATCTATATAATTCTCTTCATTATTTTAATCGTAGTTATAGTCGCGATTATTATTGGTACAGGTGGAGCTGGAGCTGGCGGAGCAGGAACCGCTGGGGGATCTACTTCCTATGCGGGCTAAATCCAAAATAGAGTATTAAAATTAAATTTAACCTTTTTTTTCCTTTAATCTTTGTAAATGTAGGAAATTAAATTAGATTTCTAAACCAAGTGTTGAGAAAAATATTAAAAAATAAAATTATAAATTTATTGGAAATATCGAGTATATTCTTGCCCTGGTTGCTGCGGTAATTGCTGTTGTTGTTGATATTGTTGAGCTTTTTGAGCTAACTCCAACATCTTTGCTTTTATTTCTTTCCCCTCTTCGATAAGTTTTGATGTGTCTATCTTCAAACTATAGATTTGGTTTAATACTTCTATAATGGCAGCAGCTCCTTCAGGAGTTGGGATTTCCAATACTGGAGTAAAAAGTGCATAAGCATTCAACCGGTTTGTCAATGCTTCATTTAAAACTGTTGCTTCTGGTCCCACAATTATTCCTTTATCAACTTTTTCCATCCCAAATTTTCCTAATTCTTCGATCATACTGGCTTCTGCAGCATAATATACTGGATAATCGTCAATAATACCACGTTGCGGGATACCTTGAAATATTACAATTTCCCTTGCTTTTACATCTTCTGATAATGCCCAATTACAAATCGTCTTTGATAAATCATTATAAGCTGTTGATACCTGAAATGGTACCTCGCAGATACCCACTACTAAGTTATGTTGAGGAGAATAATATAAGCGAAATGGGTGTTTGAGCACTCCTTGATAGAAAACACTTATTGGAGGGAGAAATTCACTAGTAATAAAACCTATTTCTTTTATATCAGGAATTTGTTCAATTAACGAATTTGAGATTATGGGCCCTATTAGGCCAATTCCGGCAAAACCTAAAATTAATGTAGCATCATTTTTAATTTGAACCGAAAAATCCTCAATTACTACCTTACTTTTCTTACCTGCGTCGCAAATATATTCTTTTTTAACCATTCAATACGCATCTCTAATGATATTTTAAAATTTTTAATGATTCATTCTTAATTTATTTATTGTAAAAAGAAATATAAAAATTAATTTAAAAAATATTAGTAAATATTGCTATTTATTGGTAATATTGAGTGTACCCTTCAGTCCCAGGTAATTGCTGAGTTTGGTATTGTTGTGCTTTTTGAGCTAAATCTAACATCTTTGCTTTTATTTCTTTGCCTTCTTCTATTAGTTTTGAAGTTTCTATATTTAAATTGTATATTTGATTTAAAACTTCAATAATCGCAGCAGCACCTTCCGGTGTTGGAATTTGATAAACGTATGTAAATAAAGCAACTGCTTTTAATCGATTTGTTAAAGCCTCATTAATTATGGTTGCTTCAGGACCCGTTATAATCCCCTTCTCGAACTTATCTAGATTTAATTTTTCGAATCTATCACTCTTCTCTTCCTCACTAGCATAATAAACAGGAAAATCATCTATCATACCCGGTTTTAGAATTCCTTGAAAAACCACAATTTCTTTAGCTCTAACATCTTCACTCAATGCCCAATTACAAATTGTTTTTGATAAGTCATTATAGGCTGAGGTTAACTGGAAAGGTAATTCTGCAATTCCAATTATTAAATTATTCTTTGGAGAATAATATAATCTAAATGGATGTTTAAGAACACCATCATAAAACACGCTTATCGGAGGTAAAAGATCAGAGGTTATAAAGCCAATTTCTTTAATATCAGGTATTTGTTCCACTAATGTATTTGTAATTATTGGTCCAATAAGCCCCAGCCCAGCAAACCCTAACATTATAGTGGCTCCCTCTGCGATTTGGAAGGTAATATCTTCTATTACAACTTTACTATTTTTTCCTTTTTGACATATATATTCCTTTTTCACCATATCAAACACATAAAAGATATGCAATTAAAAATGATTTATGGATACTATTATTATAATTACATGGCTGAATATAAAAATTAATTTATAATAAATCATAGAAAAATCTCTAAACGATATAATATTTTATTCTGCCAAATACTCTAAATATTATATCTTAATAATGACTAGTATGGAGAGTCGAGATTAGAAAAGTGTTGCTAGAATTAAAAAATGTGACCATTCCTACTCTTGATCAGCGTTGTGTAATTGTAAATAATATTTCTTTTGGAGTTAAGGAAGGTTCCATTCATGCTATTATAGGACCAAATGGTTCTGGAAAATCAACTTTAGCTTATACAATCATGGGGTTAGACTCTTACAAGATATCTAATGGTAAAATCTATTTTGAAGGAAAAGATATCACCAATTTATCCCTTACTGAACGAGCAAAACTGGGAATTACTTTAGCATGGCAAGAACCTGCCAGAATTGAAGGATTGACAGTAAAAAAATATATATCATTAGGGATAAAGGATGGCGGAAATGTTAAAGAAAGGGTAATTGAAGCTTTGAACACAGTAAACTTAGAACCAGAGCTATATCTTAATCGAAATATAGATGAGTCTCTCAGTGGAGGAGAGAGAAAACGGATTGAATTGGCTGCGACAATTGCTATGAGACCGAGACTTATCATCCTTGATGAACCTGATTCCGGGCTCGATATGATTGTCATTGAAGATTTTTTAAATATTTTTGAAAAAATTAAGAACCTTAACATGACAATTTTGCTAATCACACACAGAGAAGATATTGGAATGGTGGCAGATTATGGTACTTTATTGTGGCGTGGTGATGCCTTAATGACTGATGAATTTCCGAGAGTAATGGTAAAATATTGTGCGAAAGCCGGTTTAAAAGAGTTTTGTAAGCGAGCTTTATTTAAAAATGGAGGTAAATGCTTCGATGATGATTATATCGATAGGATTTTCAAGGAAGAGGGCATATCATGACTGAAAACAATTATCCTAAGGCTATTTTACAAAGTCTTGAGGATTATAATATTGATATCAGAGATTTCCTCCCCGGCCACGGTGGGGGCGCAAAACTATTATTAGATTTTAATAAAATTAAAGGCGTGGAACAGGTTGACGGTATCATTTTGAAAGGAAGGGAAATCAAAAATGGGATTGTTGCAGATATCGTTATTAAGGAGGGGACAAAAATTGATGATTCGGTTCATTTATGTTTTGGGGTAAATAAAGAAACAGGTATACAAGAAATATTCCCTAGAATTATCGCAGAAGACAATACGGATGTAAAAGTCCAAGCACATTGTAGTTTCCCTAATGCCAATGGGCTCGTTCATAAAATGTTTGGGCATTTTTATATAGGAAAAAACTGTAATTTTACGTATAGCGAAACACACTATCATGGTGAAAATAGCGGAGCTTTTGTTGCACCAGTTGCATATATGTATGTTGGAGAGAATAGTGTTTTCGAAAATAATTTTACTCTTACTCGTGGTACTCCTGGTACCGTGAAAATTTTAATTGATATATATGCTATGAAGAACAGCACTATTAGATCCACCATCAAAGCGTATGGTAAAAGTAAAAAAGATTCCATTCGAATTAGAGACGCTGTGTATCTCGAAGGAGAAAATGCTCGAAGCCTTATTAAAATGAAGGCGGCTGCGAGAGATGGAGGGGAAGTCTTAATGTATGGAATTACAGAAGGAAATGCGCCCCATTGTAATGGTCATGTTGAATGCAGTGAAATAGTTTTAGGAAA
>Ga0209427_10004395_pt1 | contig 16303 bp, 17 predicted proteins | sample DeeMarSWOR136_30_FD_187465 | JGI IMG/M metagenome (GOLD analysis project Ga0209427, IMG submission 187465) | Marine sediment microbial communities from White Oak River estuary, North Carolina - WOR-1-36_30 (SPAdes) (version 2) | ecosystem: Environmental > Aquatic > Marine > Intertidal zone >...
CTCTTCTTCCCTAAGGACTTTTCCAAAAAAATATTTTCGGAAAAGGGAGGCAAGCCCTGAATGGAAGTGGCGAAAGAGATCGGCCGACAGAAAACATAGAAAGAAGGGGATGAGGAAGAGCAGGACTGCTTCTTTAGAGATTAAGAAATATCCTATGGGAATCACCAGCGTGGCCAGGTGAACGATCTTCCTTGTGATCTCGACTCGGGTGATCATTACAAAACCTTTAGCAGATAGCTGAAGGCATATGGCTTAGAGTTCCTTTCTCTTTGCCATTTGCGATGAGCTATCACCTAATAGCTTTTTCAGCTTCTTCATCTCGTCAGGTGTTAAGTAACGGAATTGACCGAAAGAAAGGTCTCCCAGTTGGATTGGTCCGAACTGGATCCGTTTTAATTTGAGAACGGAGTGCCCAATGGCTGAAAACATTCTCTTCACCAAGCGGTTTCTCCCTTCTGTCACGACAACCTGAATCCAACTGTTCTTCTCTCTCTGGCGAATGACATGAACAGAGACGACACTCGCTTTTCCATCTTCGAGCATCACTCCCCTTCTTAACCGTACCAGTTTCTTATCCTCCGGAATTCCGGTCACCTTGACGAGATAGGTTCTTGGAATCAAAAATCTCGGATGGGTAAGCAGGTTTGCAACTTCTCCGTCATTAGTGAGCAGGAGCAGTCCTTCCGCATCGAAATCGAGACGACCTGCTGGATAGACCCGCCATGGCACATTCTTAAGGAGGTTCATAACCGTAGGCCTTCCCTTGGGGTCTTTCACAGTCGAAAGATACCCTTTAGGTTTATTAAGAAGGAGGGCCACTTTCGGTTCAAATCGTGCAATGATTTTTCCATCTACTTTGATATGATTTTCCAAAGAATCGACTTTGAAGCCTAGGGAATCAATCATCTTGCCATTGACCATCACCCTCCCTTCCTGCACCATTCTCTCCGCCTCCCTCCTTGAGGCGATCCCGGCTTTAGCTAAGACCTTTTGAATTCGTTCTAGTGCCAATAGGCTCCCCTATTCTTCCACTTCTTTCATCGTACGGGTCTCAGAAGGTGTGGCGACCTCCGGCGCAATCTCTGGAATCTCTTCCCTTGGCATCTCCTCGAGCGCTGATGGGGGTGCAACTTCCTTGAGGCTGGGAAGCTCAGAGAGTGCGTTGAGATTGAAGAGTTCAAGAAAGGTCTTGGTCGTTCCATAAACAATGGGGCGTCCTGGAATGTCTTTCCTCCCCATGATCTTAATTAAATCCTTCTCTAAAAGGGTTCGAAGAACCCATCCCGAATCGACTCCCCGTATCTCTTCTATCTCTGGCCGAATAACCGGCTGACGGTAAGCCACAATGGCGAGGGTCTCTAAAGCAGGCCGGCTTAGCTTGACCGCCTTTGCCTTTTTCAGTCGGTGGATCCATTCGGCCCATTTAGGTTTTGTTCGAAACTGGTATCCCCCCGCCACCTCCACCAGTTCCAATCCCCTGGAGTCCTCCTCATACTCTTTTCTAATCCGATGAATCCCTTCTATGATCTTTTCTTTGCTCGATTCGGACAGGATCTCTACAAGGGTCTCGAGCCGGACCGGGGCATCCGACACAAAAATAAGGCTTTCCAATATGGGCTTGAGTTCCAAATCGTTCATGGCCTTTTTCCTACCTGGTTTCGGAAAACTCTAATTTCTGACCGGGTGAAATAGAGGAGATGGCGTGTTTATAGACTAACTGGTCAGTCTCTCCTCGAAGAACAATACAGAAGTTGTCAAAGCTGTGGATGACCCCTTCAATCTTACGGCCGGTGGTTAATTCGACGACCACATGGTTTCGATCTCGTCGGATCCGATTAAGAAATTGATCCTGGATATTAATCTGATTCTTCGTCATGGCCCTTTACCCTCCTCTTCTTAAAAAAGATTTCACCTCCAGGAAGATCCTCTCTCGTTCGATGGATACATCCCGCCAGCAAACCTCCGGATCGGCCTTAAACCATGTCCACTGGCGCTTTGCATAATGACGGGAGTCCCTCTTGATCTGTCTGACGGCCTCGTCCCATCCAACCTTCTTAGAGAGAAATTTAATTATTTGTTTATAACCTAAACTCTGCATGGGCTTCAATTCAGAACCATAACCCATTGCCATTAACGCCTTGACCTCTTGAAGGAGTCCTCTTTCAACCATCTGATCAACTCTTTCTTCGATCCGACGATAAAGGGCCTTTCGATCCATCTCCAGACCAATTTTCAGGGTAAGATAGAGTCTTTCTCCAAAGCGGTGCCGTTCCCGAAAGAAAGAGATAGGAACCCCTGTTGAATCAAAGACCTCCAGAGCCCGTATCGTTCGAAAGAGATCATGAGGATGGAGGGTAGCGGCTGTTCTCGGATCGACGGTCTTCAAACGCTGATAGAGAAAAACCTCTCCTTTCTCCTTCGCTTCTTGCTTCAGCCTTTCTCTCACGGTATGATCGACTCTCGGACTTGCGAAGAGTCCCTGAGTAAGGGCTTTGATGTAGAGCCCAGTGCCTCCAACCACCCAAATGGGTTTCCCATTCTTATATAATTGATCGATCGTCTTTCGGCCCAGAGCTCGATAGAGACCAGCATGAAAGGATTGGTCTGGAGTGACTACGTCGATTAAGTGGTGCTTCACCCTTTTCCGCTCCTGCGGCGTTGGTTTGGCCGTGCCGATATCCATATATCGGTAGACCTGCATGGAATCAGCACTGACAATTTCACCCCCGAGGGCGTAGGCCAACTCCATCGCGAGCTTGGACTTCCCAACTCCCGTGGGACCGAGGAGGACGACTACCCGAGGTTGCTCTTTTTCAATGATCTTAGGCATACGAAGTGAATTTTAAAGAATTCGACATGAGACTGCAAGTGGAAAGTCGCCACAAGAGGGTCTCCTAAAATTTTCTTGAAAAAGAAATTCGATTTATATAAGATGAGAGCGTTCTAGAAGGCCTGGCGGCCCTGCCGGCAGGCGCGCGGAAAGAAGAGTTGTCTATTCCCCGATGTATCTCAAATACCGAAGCCCATTACTTTGTTGAAATCCAAAATGCGTAGGAGATTTTTATGCCCTCCACTTTCTTTATCAATCCTCGATCCAATCCTGAGCTAAGGAGTCTCTTCGAGATCTCCATGCTCCCTCAGTTGAGCAGTCTCCAGGATTATTTTCTTGCAGTAGTGGCCATTCTATCCGATTACTTTCCAATTGGATATTCTGCCCTCATCCTTCAAGACCTTCAAAAGGATTCCCTCCACGTGGAAGCCATCTATGGTGTCGAAAAGGAAGTGCATCCGCCCGGCTGCAGCGGTCGAAAGGGGATGATCGGCAGGGTCCTCGAATCTCGACAGCCCATGGCCATCCAGAATTTAAGCCAGGAGCCACTCTATTCGGAGGTCAGTAAAGGGACGAAACGGATCGAAAGGATCCGCTCCCCCTTGCTCTGTATCCCCCTCATTGTGGGTAATGAGCCATTCGGGGTCATCAATACGGATTCTCTTTACGGCCCAAGAGAGGAATTCAATGAAGATTTTCAGTTTTTTTCTATTCTCTCCGCCATCGTCTCGCCGGTAATCAAGAACTATCAAGCCAGGAGGGATGAGCTTCTTCATCCTCCGAGTAAATCGAAAGCTAAACCCCTTCTATTGGAAGAGATTCTGGGAGAAAAGCTGACCGAGGTGATCAATAAGATCGACCCCTATGTAGAGTCGAAGAATAAGATGTGCCTTTTTGATGACATCATTGCGGTGGTGGAAAAGATCCTGATTAAGTCGGCTCTGGTCAGGGTGGGATATGTCCAGATTGCTGCTGCTCAACTCTTGGGGATCAATCGAAATACCCTTCGAAAAAAGATGAAGGACTTGAAGATCAAACCTCGCTAATTCAAAGTTGGGAGTAATTAGTTCAGAGTATATGATGATGGCTGCGAACTCTGAACTTTCAACGATGTCCTTGCAATAAGTCCACTCACGAGTAACAATTAGACAAATGTCCAAAGCTGACAATGTCGGCAAAATTGAATCACTCTGCAGGCAGTGGGGTGGTTCTCTTTTCGGAGTCGCGGATCTCCATTCTCTTAAAAGAGATAATATTCTCCTTTCCCCTCCATTGATCGATGAGCACTCTTTTGCCATTTCTGTGGGGTATCACCTCTCCGATTCCATTCTGGAAGGAATTGAAAACCAGCCGACCCCCCTCTACTTTCACCATTATCAGAGGGTCAATATCCTTTTAGACACCATCAGTTTAATTCTAACCTCAGCGATTCAAGACCTTGGATATCACGCGTTGCCCGTTGCTGCCTCTCAAATTGTGGATTGGAAAAACCAAAGAGGACATCTCTCCCATAAGCATGTGGCCAGGTTAGCTGGACTCGGCTGGATCGGACGGAATAACCTCCTCGTCAATGAAAAATTCGGATCGAGGATTCGCCTGGTAACCATTCTGACTAACTTTCCACTGGTTACTGATTCCCCTCTTTCCAAGGATTGTGGTTCCTGCAGAGCCTGTATCTCTGTTTGCCCAGTAGGAGCCATTTCGGAAAAACCGGAGGACTTTGATCACCTTCGCTGCTATGAGCAATTGAAAACTTTTTCAAAAACCCTCCATTTCAGCCATCATATCTGCGGCATCTGTGTAAAGGCCTGCCGGGGGCCCATCAGCGCCCGTGAAGAACAAAAATAGGGGTTACCCGGTTTGTTGAGTTTATTGGGTTAACACCTGCCTACCGGCAGGCAGGCAAGAAACCCAACAAACCCAAGAAACTGAGCAGACTTTGGTTCTCACCATGCGCTTGCGCTTTGCCTTTTAGCCTCTCAACGTGTAAAATAGATTTTATGAGGAGCAGCTAAACTACTATGGCAGATTATGAGGTCATCGTAGTGGGCGGAGGCCATGCCGGAATTGAGGCCTCCCTGGTTTGTGCCGGGATGGGGCACCTTACTCTACTCATCACCCAAAACGTCGATCAGATCGGCTATATGTCCTGCAACCCAGCGATCGGCGGGTTAGCCAAAGGCCATCTGGTTAAGGAGATCGATGCGCTGGGTGGGGAAATGGCCAAGGCCACGGACGAAACCGGCATTCAGTTTCGTCAACTCAACACGGGAAAAGGGCCTGCCGTCCGATCTTCCAGGGCTCAGGTTGACCGCCAGGCTTACAGACTTCGAATGAAAAAAGCTACTGAGGATCAAAAGGATCTCATCATCAAACAGGCGACAGTTGAAGACGTCCTCATCGATGGAAATAAGATCGCGGGAGTGAGGACCAACTTGAATGAAATCATCAGGGTTAAAGCACTGATTCTCGCCCCAGGGACTTTTCTTAACGGCCTCATCCATATCGGTCTGACCCATTTCTCCTCTGGGAGAATGGGTGAACCTCCTTCCGTAGGTTTATCAGAATCCCTCAGGAGGTTGGGGTTTCGCATGGGAAGACTCAAGACTGGAACAACTCCGAGGCTCGATGGTCGTACGATTAATTTTTCTAAACTCACCGCTCAATATGGAGATGAAAACCCCATCCCTTTCTCTTTCTCAACCCAAAAGATCGAAACCCAGCAAGTCCCCTGCTATATCACGTATACCAACCCGACCACGCACGAAATTATTAAGAGTGGTCTCGATCGATCTCCTCTTTACTGTGGAGTGATAAAAGGAATCGGTCCCAGGTATTGTCCTTCAATTGAAGATAAAGTCGTGCGTTTTGCAGATAAGAGTAGGCATCAGATCTTTTTAGAGCCAGAGGGTCGAAATACGAATGAGTTCTATCCGAATGGGATCCCAACCAGTCTTCCATTAGATATTCAAACTCGAATGCTCAGGTCCATCCAAGGTCTCGAGGAAGTCGAGATGATCCGACCAGGTTACGCCGTTGAATATGACTTTGTTGATCCAACAGAACTGAAACCTTCACTCGAAACAAAGAAGGTCAGCGGCCTCTTTCATGCCGGACAGATCAACGGAACATCGGGTTACGAAGAGGCAGCGGCACAGGGACTGATGGCAGGAATCAACGCCTCTCTCCAAATTCGAGGGAAAGACCCCTTGATCCTAAAACGTTCCGATGCTTATATCAGCGTCTTGATCGATGACCTGGTGACCAAAGGGACTACTGAACCTTATCGGATGTTTACCTCCCGCGCAGAATATCGTCTCCATCTGAGAGAAGACAATGCGGACTTGAGGTTAAGGGAGAAGGGGTACGAAGTCGGATCGGTGAAAGAAGAGGACTATCGAATCTTCCTTGAGAAAAAGGAGGCGATCGAAAAGACCCTCTCTAAAATTTCCCAGACGAGGATAAATCCGACTAAGGAAAATAACCAAATTCTCCAACGATGGGGAAGTGCTTCCTTGAAGAAAGAGGCTTCGTTCCAGGAACTATTGAAAAGACCGGAGGTTCATTACCACCACCTCTTCGCGCTCGACGGAGATCTCAAAGATCTTCAAAAAGAGGTCTGGGAACAGGTGGAGATTCAGGTCAAATATGACGGTTATATCAAGAGGCAGTTGGACCAGATTGAAAATTTTAAGAAGTTGGAGGAACTAAGTTTTCCAGAGGATTTTGATTTTCGTTCCGTGATCGGACTCTCCACCGAGGTCATGGAGAAACTAACCAAGATCAGACCCTACTCCCTCGGTCAGGCTTCCAGGATCTCCGGCGTCACTCCCGCTGCCATCTCCATCCTGATGATCAACCTGAAAAAACAGGGACATCTATAGTATGGAAATAAAAACATGTTCCAAGGATGATGCCAGAAAAGCCCCTTGTCTATTTATTCCCAAACTCCCGGGTTTGAAAGTCTATGCTGATATTCAAGATTTCAAGCGATCATCCTCAAGAAGATAATTTTGACAATTGCTCTTGTTGGATTGTTTTATATTCTTGCTTTAGGGCCCTTAGAATGATTTTCGGTTGTATTATGAAATATTACGTCCGATGCTTAGTTCCTCCTTGCCAGTCCGCTTCCGGTCACCGTGACCTCTTTCGGGAAGGCCGGAAATGACGTGGAGATTGGGGCTAAGCGAGTTACAGACCGGGTTTTTTAAGCGGCGCGAATTGAAACGATATGGTATAATACGTTCAGCAAGGAGGCCTTGTGGGTTTTTCAGGATTCATAGACAGCATTGTTTCCTTTGCTCAGAGCAATACGGTTATCGCAATCATTCTTGCGCTGGTTCTCCTCTTCTTCATGTACCGGAAGCCGAAACTGTTCTTCGGCCTTCTCTTTCTCGCTGTCTTCCTGGCGGGGTTATATTATATGATCATGAACTTGGCCGGTTCGGGCTCGGGCCAGAAAAAAAGATTAATTCACGAAGACGAACAGCAATCTGATAGTAATCGCTGATCACTCCCTCCTTCTGTCATTCCCTCATTCTCCTTTCCCAAATAGACAAAAACAATACCACGTTTCCTCCTCTCCCTACTAAGAGAAAAGGCAGAGGGCAAACTTGAGTTTGGGGCCATCGATAAACTTCGGAGTCTAGGGCGTCGATCGTTTGCAAAATTGAAAGAGTTCACAAAAACGTACAACAAACCGGACAAGGTATCAGAGCGGAAAGAGTCCATAAGACTGGATTATGCAACAAAAATCAATTGGTTAGAAGATACCATCTTCACCCTTTGGCCTTTGGCACAACTATTGCTGAAATTAAGCTGTGTAGAAATCCAAAACCTGGCGATGGCTTTATGGATGTCTTCGGAGTCAGAAGTTGTTTGCGAAGGATGTGTAGAGGAGACCTCTTGAAAATGGTAGCAAGCCAGAGAATATCCAAATGTGTAATCAATGACGGAGTATGTTGTTTCCACCTGCATTATAGGGAATTGAATTTTTGCGTTTCAGAAATATTTGGACAAAGTTGCCAAATAGAGAAATCGAGAAAAGTTTATCCAGATAAGGAGAAAATTGATCTTTCGCTACCGTTAATGCAGGGAATGGATTCCTCATTGCCAGAGAAGAAGACCAATGAATTTAGAGTTTACTATAGGGATCCTAAAACCCGGTCGATAGTCTTTTTCGGAAAGGTTATGGAAAGAAGAAGAAAAGAGAGAGGAAACAATTTGAAAGACTTACTCAACAAAGCCATAAAAGACTTTTCAGATCAGGTAAAGGACCCATCCGCAATCTTTCTTTTAGGTTCGTAGGAGTTCAAGTGAAGCTGCCCGTCCCTGCCTACCGGCAGGCGCATTCAGGGACAGGGCGGGTCTTCCCGGACCGCGACTCCTTTTCTATCTTCCAAATCTATTATCTTCTAAACTTTCGCCTTTCCCGACGAGTTCGATGATCTTCCTGGCTGTGAATTCGGCCGTGTCGGCCAGTCCTGCCAAAGGCATGAACTTGGTGGCATTAGATGGAAAGAGACAAGTGACGGCTGCAGAGAACTCATCATCGGGCAGATAGAAGGTGTAATAAAGGGCAATCCGTGGTAAGGGGAAAAGGGTGAAAGAGAAATCGCCAATCGGGGCATCGAGGTTGCTATGTCCGGAAAATCGGATCACGAGGTCCTGCTCATGCTCCTTGATGGCTGGTACATAGGGTATGAGGATCTTCTCGGCATTAAGGGTAAAGGCTCCTTGATAAGCCATACTTCCAGGGAATTGCTTGAATGATTTTAAAGGATGAAGTTGCAACTTTTCGTTTGGGACATGGCTAGCATACATAGCAATGAGGATCCCCTGGGGTCCCGTTAATGGCTGACCGCCAAGGATAATCTCCCCAGGATAGAGCTCACATGGTTCTCCAAAAGCCTTAAGATGAAGACAGGGCCCTTGGCGCATCGCTGGAATGCATGTCTCCAGTTCTTCAGGCTTGCGCAACCAAACCTTCTGCAAATATTCTTTTTGGATGAGAAGGAGGTTCTGGGTCATAGCAATGCTATCGGTGGGGTTCGATGATCACCTTGATCGACTCCTTGGCTTCGGCAACAAGCTTGAACCCGAGGCCGGTATCTACCAGAGAGAGCCGATGGGTGATCAGTTCATGGAGGGGAAGACGATGGGTCCTTGTTAATTCGATGGCCCTTTCAATATCGAAAGGACTCCCTCCGTAAGTTGGCAATAAAGTGATCCCATCATTCCAAAAATCAAAGAATGGAAAGGAGACGTTGACGCCAGGTTCAAGGGGGGCGAAGCACAAGACCGTACCTCCTCGATCCACAGATTCCAAAGCCTGATCGTAGGCAGAGGTTACTCCAGCACAGACGATCACAAGATCAGCAAGACGACCATTATTGATCTCTAGAATTCGCGAAGGGGTTAATTCCTTCGCATCAATCACATCATCGGCACCAAATTTTTTGGCTGCCTTTAACCGGTACTCATTGATATCTGAGGCAATAATATGTCCAGCCCCTGAAGCGCGAGCCAGCGCAATGTGAAGAAGGCCCGATATTCCGCTGCCGAGAACAAAAACAGTTTGACCAGGACTAAATTTCGCTAACCTCTGTCCGCGAAGGACACACGCCAAAGGCTCAATAAACACACCGTCCCCAGGGGAAATCTCTTCTGGCAATATGAAGACCCCCCGATCCACATTGATCTCGGGGATTCGGATATATTCGGCAAATCCTCCTGGATCAAAGTTAGTGCTCCGCAAGGTATCACAGACTGTGTGGTGACCATTCAGGCAGTAGCGGCAAGTATTACAGGGAACGTGATGAGATACGAAGACCCTATCGCTAACGCGATAATTCTTCACATCCTTTCCAACTTCAAAGATCTCTCCTGTAATCTCATGGCCGAGAACCCGGGGTGCCTTTTTGATCCGGTACCATTCCATGACATCACTGCCACATATCCCGCTCGCCAATACCTTTACCAGCAACTCACCAGGACCCATCCGTGGAGTTGGAATCTCCTCCAACCTCACATCCCTGTTGTTGTAATACATGGCTACGCGCATCTATCCCTCTCGCATAGGGCAAAGAGCATAGCGCATAGCGTTTAAGCATGAGATAACAAGTTATATCTTCTTTGCTCTTTGCTCTCTACTTACTTCTTCTTCTCTTGTTCGAACACCCCGTTTGCTTCCTTGACCGAGGCTTTCTCATGGATAATGGCACGCAAAGCCTTAATCATCGCTACCGGATAGTCATTCTGCCAGATGTTTCTTCCCAGGTTGACTCCAATGGCCCCTTTCTCCATCCCATCATGGACAAACTCAAAGACCTCTAACTCGGTGTCGACTTTGGGCCCTCCAGCCATCACCACTGGAACGGGACAGCCACTGACCACTTTATCAAAGTCTTCACACCAGTAGGTTTTCACAATCCGGGCTCCCAATTCAGCAGCAATTCGGGAACTTAAGGCAAGATAACGGGCATCTCTCTTTTCCAATTCCTTCCCTACCGCTGTCACAGCCATGACTGGAATCCCATACTTTTCACCCTCGTCCACAAGTTTCGCGAGGTTTAATAAAGACTCTTTTTCATGATCGCTTCCCACAAAGATTGAAATTCCTACAGCTGCCACATTCAGGCGGATGGCTTCTTCCATTGAGGTCGTGACCCCCTCATCGGAGAGATCCTTTCCCACCATGCTGGTACCACCCGAAACTCTAAGGATGATCGGCTTCGTATTTTCAGGATCAATCGATGCCCGCAATACCCCTCTTGTCACAAAGAGGGCATCGCAATATGGGAGCAGTGGCCGAATCGTCTCGCCGGGTTTCTCCAGTTTGCGTGTCGGCCCCTGGAAGTAGCCGTGATCGATAGGTAAAAATAGACAATGGCCATCCGATTTTACCAACTGTGCCAAACGGTTTTTCATCCCCCATTCCATATCTTTAACCTCCATTTCAGATTTCAAATTTCAGATTTCAAATTGAACGGGTCAAATCTTACATTTTCAAAATTTAAAATTTGCAATCTACAATCTCAAATCATTTTGAAATATATTTCACAACAAGATCCCCCACCTGCGACGTGGAGTACCCCATTTTGCCAGCACTCAAGCTTTTCACATCCTGTTTGACCACCCTCATGATGGCTGTTTCGATCTCTCTGGCTGCTTTTCCTTCTCCCAGAGTCTCGAGCATCATCTGACATGCAGAAATAGCTGCCAGGGGACTTACGATTCCCTTCCCTGTATATTTCGGGGCAGAACCTCCAATGGGCTCAAACATCGAAACTCCATTTGGATTGATATTCCCTCCGGCGGCAATTCCGAGCCCCCCTTGAATCATCGCTCCCAAATCGGTAATGATGTCTCCGAACATATTATCTGTGACGATCACATCGAACCACTCGGGGTTCTTCACCATCCACATACAGATCGCATCCACATGGGCGTAATCGGCCTCAATGTCATCAAACTCGTTTGCGACTTCGCGGAAAGTTCTTTCCCAGAGGTCAAAGGCATAGGTGAGAACATTGGTCTTTCCGCAGAGCGTGACCTTGTGTTTCCGATTTCTTTTGCGACAATATTCGAAGGCGTAGCGGATGCAGCGTTCCACCCCTTTACGCGTATGAATCGCCTCCTGGATCGCAATCTCTTCTGGTGTCCCTCTTTTGTGAAACCCTCCTGCACCCAAATAGGCCCCTTCCGTATTCTCTCTGACGACAACGAAGTCGATATCCTCTGGCTTCTTATCTTTCAGAGGAGTTTCAACTCCAGGGTAGAGTTTAACAGGCCTCAGATTGATATATTGATCCAATTGAAATCGAATTTTCAACAAGATTCCCTGTTCCAGGATTCCTGGTTTGACCTCCGGGTGGCCAATGGCCCCAAGATAAATGGCATCCATTCCCTTCAACTCTTCCAACAAGGAATCTGGAAGCGTCTCCCGAGTCCTCAGGTATCTTTCCCCCCCGAGATCAAAATGCTCCAGTTGGTATTTGAAATTGAATCTTTCGGAGACGGCTTTCAAAACCTTCAATCCCTCAGCAGTCACTTCAGGTCCAGTCCCGTCCCCAGGAATCACTGCTATTTTGTGCATTTTCTCTATTTCTCACTTTTGATAGGTGCGTTCGGGGAACGCACCTACAGCATTACAATTCCCAATAATGTAGGGCCTGTTCCCCGAACAGGCCTAATGCCCTATTGGCAAACACAAAGCCTTCTGGCCGATATCTTTTCGGTAATGCACTCCTTCCCAAGAAATCTTCTTAGCAGCCTGATAGGTCCTGTCAATGGCTCTTGGAATATCTTTCCCCAGTCCTGTCACCCCTAGAACTCTGCCTCCGTTCGTTATAATTTGGCCATCCTTTGAGGCTGTCCCTGCATGAAAGACAAAAACATCCTCCATCCGAGAAACTTCCTCCAAACCCGAAATAGGTTTTCCTTTTTCGTAATCTCCCGGGTACCCTTTTGAAGCCATGACCACACAAACAGCAGCTCGGCTGTCCCACTCAATCTTACACCCTGCAAGATCCCCCTCAATGCAGGCTTCCAGGATCGGGATGATATCCCCTTTCATCCGCATCAAAACAGGTTGGGTCTCGGGGTCCCCAAACCGCGCATTGAATTCCAATACCTTAGGATTCCCATCATGAATCATCAGCCCGGCATACAGAACGCCCTTATAGGGCCTGCCCTCTTCCCCCATCCCCTGGATAATTGGTCTCAAAATCTTTTCATGAATTCTTTCATGAACCTGATCGGTCACCACGGGTGCAGGAGAGTAAGCCCCCATTCCCCCTGTGTTAGGACCTCTATCTCCATCAAAGATCGGCTTATGATCCTGGGAGGACGCCATCGGGAGGATCGCCTTTCCATCCGTGAAGGCTATGTAAGAAGCCTCTTCTCCAACCAAGTACTCCTCGATCACCACACGATTGCCTGCCTCTCCGAATATTTTCTCCACCATGATCCGTTCGACCCACTGGATGGCCTCCTCAACAGTATTACAGACAATCACTCCCTTGCCCGCTGCCAAACCATCGGCTTTAACCACGATAGGAGCACCTTGTTTGCGAATATAATTTTTCGCCTCTTTTGCATCTCCGAAAATCTCATACGACCCTGTGGGGATATGATACTTCTTCATCATCTCTTTCGCAAAAGCTTTGCTTCCCTCGATCTCTGCTGCCTTTTTGCTTGATCCAAAAATGGAGAGGCCCTTCAATTCGAAAAGATCAACGATGCCTTTGGTCAGCGGTTCCTCCGGGCCAACGACTGTCAGATCCACTCTCTCCTTCAAAGCAAACTCAAGGAAGCCGCTTAAATCATTCGCTTTGATGGGAAGGATTGTCGCCTGCTCGGAAATTCCCGCATTGCCAGGAGCGCAGTAGACCTTCGATACCTTCGGACTCTGTGCAATCTTCCAAACCAGGGCGTGCTCTCTTCCCCCACTACCTACCACCAGTACTTTCATGTGAACCTCGTAAGTTGTAAACCGCAAGTCGTAAGGGGTCTATCACTCAGCATTTGGTCATGGCCGAATGGTTACCCATAAATCATGAAAACGGTCAATAGGTCACGGTTAGGGTTAGGAGGCCTGTATCGTTTATCGTCGAAGGGTAAAGGTAAGTATCTAAGACGATTAACGTAACCGAATGACGAAACGGGAATCTGAACCTTGACCATATACCCAGCCCTTATTTTCTAGGGAATTATTTTATTCTAATACTTTCCACTTACGACTTACCCTTTACGCTTCGCCTAATTAATGTCGGAAGTGTCTCATCCCTGTAAAGACCATGGCAATGTTGTATTCATCTGCTGCGGCAATCACCTCATCGTCCCGAATGGAGCCTCCGGGCTGGATGATCGCTGAAGCACCCGCTTCGGCTCCTGTATCAACTCCATCCCTAAAAGGAAACATCGCATCAGAGGCCAAAACGGTTCCCTTTGTCGAGGATTGGGCTTTCATCACTGCCAGCCGCGTCGAATCGACACGGCTCATCTGGCCTGCTCCGATGCCGATGGTCCGATCCTCCCGGACCAAGACAATGGCATTCGATTTTACATGTTTGGCCACCTTCCAGCCAAAGGCCATGCCCCTCTTCTCTTCCTCTGTCGGTTTTCTTTTCGTCACCACCTTCCACTGATCCGTCGCCACTCTGCCGAGGTCTCTGTCCTGAACCAAAAGTCCACCTACCACTTTTCTTAGATCGAATCCGCCTTGAGGGAACGACGCACCGAGAGGTGGGGTTTGAAGAATCCTAAGATCCTTTTTGGTCTTTAGAATCTCCAGTGCCTCCGGATCGAACCCTGGAGCAATGATGACTTCGAGGAAGATTTCTGTCATCTCTTTGGCTGTCTCCTTATCCACCTTCCGGTTAAACCCTACGACTCCACCGAAGGCAGAGACGGGATCACAATCCCTCGCCTTCCGGTAAGCCTCCACTAAACTCTTTGAAGAGATAGCAACACCGCAAGGATTATTATGTTTGATGATAACGGTGGCAGGCTCTTCAAATTCTTTGACTGTCTCAAAGGCTGAATCCACATCCAAGATATTGTTGTAGGATAATTCTTTGCCCTGGAGTTGAACCGTAGCCGAAACGGAGGGCTCAGTGACCAGATATTCCCTGTAGAAAGCCGCCCTCTGGTGAGGGTTCTCTCCATAACGCAACTCTTGGGCCTTCTTGACCTGGAAAGTGAAGGTTTCTGGAAATTCTCTGATTTTCTTTCCTCCCTCGATCTGTCCGAGGTAGTTGGAGATAGCTCCATCATAACGGGCAGTGTGCTGGAACACCTTTCTGGCTAACCTGAAGTTGGTTTCAATTGAGACCTCCCCCTTCTCCTTCAATTCAGAAAGGACCGGTTCGTAATCAGTCGGATCGACCACAACCGTCACATCGGGGTAGTTCTTGGCAGCTGAACGGAGCATCGTTGGCCCGCCGATATCAATATTTTCGATCGCCTCCTCAAGGGTGCAACCTTCTTTTGCCACGGTCGCCTCAAAGGGATAGAGATTCACTGCCACAAGGTCAATGGGAAGAATGCCATGTTCATTCATCTTCTTCACATGTTCCGGTTTTAACCTTTGTCCCAGCAGCCCTCCATGAACCTTCGGGTGAAGCGTCTTGACCCGTCCATCCAGCATTTCCGGGAATCCAGTGTAATCGGAAATATCCTTTACGGAAAGGCCGTTCTCCCTCAAGGTCTTTGCCGTCCCGCCGGTTGAGAGGATCTCCACCCCTATTTGGGCCAACCCCTTTGCAAATGAGACGACTCCAGACTTATCCGAAACGCTGACAATTGCCCTCCTTATTTTTCCCATACATTCTCCCTTTTCCAATTTGAGATTTTAGATTTCAGATTGAAGGCTCAAGATTTTTCAATTTGCAATTTTAGAAGCCTAATTCTTCTCCAACTATAATGATAAGGATGTCCGTTAGGGACGGCTTCCGTTCATGGATGACGACTACCCTGCAAATCCGGTTAGGTGAATTGCAGTCGACACACTTTCCCAGCTTGGCACATGGGACATCGATGTTCAGACGCTTTGCGTTAATGGGCGCTGCCACATTCTTTATCCTCTTGATCGCCTCTTCTATATTCTCTACAATTTTATTATACCCAGCCACAAGAATCACCTTTCCAGGACCGAAAATGGTCGAATTAACCCGGTTCCCAATGCCATCAATATTAACCAGCTCCCCATTCATGGTGACGGCATTGACACTGCTCAGAAAAAGGTCAGAAGTCATTTGGGCCTTACGGGCTTCAAGGGCATTCTCTCTTGATAGACCCGGTCTCCAATGATCGTAAATGGTGTGGCCTCGGGCGACCAATTGTTCCAAAATCCCTAACTCCCTTATAGTGATTGACCCGCCTACACCCACTCTCTGCTTTGGACCGATATGCTTCAAAATCTCTTCTTCCGCTTCTTTTCTGTTCTTGACATAGATGGCTTTGAAATGATGAGCCTCGAGTTTTTCGATCGTTTCTTTTGCCCTCTCTTCGACCCACCATTCTTTGTTTGGATCCATTTCTTCCCCTTCACAGAATTGAAAAATATTCGTTCAGTTCGTAATCCGTCACTTGTGCTCGGTAACGTTCCCATTCGATCTTCTTGTTACCAATAAATTTAAAAAACAGATCCTCTCCCAAAGCCTGTTTCACAAGCTGGCTCTCCTCTGTTACCTGAATGGCTTCGTAGAGATTACCAGGGAGGGAATCAATTCTATATTTTTTTCTCTCCTCATCGGTCATCTCATAGACATTTCGTTCCGTGGGATCCCTTAAAGGATACTTTTTTACAATTCCCTCTAAACCCGCCGCTAACATCGCAGCAAAGGCCAAATAGGGATTACAGGCAGGGTCAGGAGACCGATACTCCACGCGTGTCTCTTTCTCTTTTCCAGGTTTATAGACAGGAATCCGAATGAGATCGGATCGATTCCTTTGTGCCCACGAGATATA
>Ga0209427_10004396_pt1 | contig 16303 bp, 15 predicted proteins | sample DeeMarSWOR136_30_FD_187465 | JGI IMG/M metagenome (GOLD analysis project Ga0209427, IMG submission 187465) | Marine sediment microbial communities from White Oak River estuary, North Carolina - WOR-1-36_30 (SPAdes) (version 2) | ecosystem: Environmental > Aquatic > Marine > Intertidal zone >...
GAACTATTGGATCCTTGGACTCGGCGAGCAATTTTTTTGGATCGCCACTGGCCGTCATCGTCTTGCTCTCTACATCGAGATAGATCGAGTTGTTTCCAATGGCAAAAATGCTCGCTAGCTCGTGCGTCACCACAACGATCGTTGACCCCAAACTGTCTCGAAGCTCAAGGATAAGATCGTCCAAAAGGCGAGCACTAATGGGATCGAGTCCGGCAGAGGGCTCGTCGAAAAAGAGGATGTCCGGATCGAGCGCCATGGCTCGGGCCAACCCGGCCCTTTTCCTCATCCCGCCACTGATTTCTGAAGGATAAAAGTCCTCAAAACCTGCCAATCCCACCAGTGAAAGTTTCAGCGACACGATCTCGCGAATCTGATTGGGGTTTAAGTCCGTATACTGTTCCAGTGGAAGGGCTATGTTTTCCGCCAGGGTCATGGAGCTCCACAAGGCTCCCTGCTGGTAAAGAACGCCGAACCGCCTCATGATCCGTTCCCGTTCATCAAGATCCACTTCCCAAAATTTCACCCCATCATATAAAACCTGCCCCCGCAAGGGTTCTTTCAGTCCTATGAGGATTTTCATGAGGGTACTCTTTCCACAACCGCTTCCTCCCATGACGATAAAGATATCGCCTCGATTGACCGTGAAATTGAGATCTCGCATGAGCACAAAACTTCCGTAGCCCATATCGAGATTACGAACGACGATGTCAGGGTGCCCTGCCATAGGGTTTATCACCTTTAATTAGAAACCCACTGGATTATTGGAGTAATGGAGTACTGGAGTATTGCGGACGAAATACGTTTGATTTGGACAGCTCCATTCCTTCTTTTCCATTACTCCATTATTCCATTACTCCAATACTCCGTTGTTTCATTATTCTATTATTCCACTACCCCATTACTCCAACACTCCAATACTCCATTACTCCATCACTCCAATACTCCAGTCTTCTCTATATCCCAAGCACTTGGCAGACAAAGGTGATGATCGCTGTCGCCACAATGATGGCGACGATGCTCGTTACTACCGCTGAAGTCGCAGCATATCCGACCGCAGAAGCACTCCTTCCACACTGCATTCCTCTGAGGCAACCCGAGAGAGCCACTAAAACACCAAAAACCGCACTATGAAAAAGCCCGATCCAAAAGGTGGTTAAACTGACAGCCTCCCGGGTCCGGTTCAAGTACTCGATGAGACCCAAGTCGAGCATGCCAATCCCAACAATCAGGCCGCCCAGGATGCCCAGCAAGTCTGAATAAACGCAGAGCAAGGGCATCATGATGATGAGGGCGATCATCCTCGGCAGTACCAGAAACTCCATGGGCGATATTCCAAGGGTCTTCAAGGCGTCGATCTCTTCATTGACTTCCATCGTCCCTAGTTGGGCAGCAAAGGCGGCCCCGGTACGTCCCGCCATGATGATTCCAGTCATAATGGCCCCCATGACTCGGACCATTCCAATTGCCACCACATCGGCAACGAATATTTGGGCTCCAAACATCTTGAGCTGAATTGCACCGACAAAACCAAGAATCAACCCCACTAGGATGCTGATCAGAGAAACGATGGGAAGGGCCTGGGCTCCGCATTCCTGAAGCAAGAGGGATAGATCAGAACGACGGAAGGTGGCCCTGCCAACCAGAAATTTAGCGAAAGCGATCGTGGCCTCGCCAATGAAGGCGATCATATCAGAGGCTGATCGGAAAAAGTCGATCGCCTTTCCACCCAGAAGGGGTAGAAGAAACTCTTTTTTTAATTCCTTCCTGGCACCTTTTCTCTCCGGAACGGCCGAAGCCAATCTCAGGAGTCGCCTAGCTCCCTCAGGAAGGCCATCGCTATTGAGCTTGATCTTTTTCTCAGCGCAGAAATCTCTGATCTTGATCAGGAAGGTCAGAAGACTCGTGTCCCAGTCTTTCAACTCGCGGGTGTCGAAACCTACCCGATCAACCCGAGCTTTAGCCGCTAGCTCTTTTTCCACCTCGTCTGTCGAAGGCAACCGGTTTCCGATTTTCCAGTCCCCCATAAGCCGGACAACAAGGGAGCCGTCAGGCGAGGAACTGAAATCCAGACCGCTGGGTACAAATATTTTTTCGTTCACTCTTTTTCCTCTGTATTAGACAAGGGTGTTCATCTTGCCTCTGAAGTCCTGCAAATTACTTAATCCTTTTAGATAAGCGCATAGGCCTTTACTCTGAGTCCTTTGAGGCTGGATCATCCAGAGGTTTTGCGGGAGGCGCGTACCACCTCTCCTTGGGGACAACCTTGATCTGCCCGCGGTCCATTTCGTAGTGGGGTGACATGATTTGTACCCCGTGCTCATTGAAGGCATCCTGGATGTTCTGATGCAGTTCAGAATAAATCTTTGCCGTCTCCAAGGGTTTATCCGTGTAAGCATTTAACTCATACGTGACATGGAAATCATCGAGGGATTTCTGAAGGATAAAGGGCCGTGGTTCCCGCAACAACCCCGAGGTACGTTCAGCCGCCTTCAACAGAAGTGAATGGACTTGACGCCATGGTGCGTCGTAACCGATAGTCACCGTCGTATGGAGGATCAGACCCTTTCCTCGGGCCAACGAACTGTAGTTGACCACATGGCTGTTGACGATCAGTGAATTTGGGACGGTAATTTCTTCATTTTTGATGGTTTTCAGATGGGTCACACTGAGCCTCATTTCGACCACATCTCCTGTAAAATCGGCGATCTTGACTCGGTCTCCAATCCTGAAAACTCTTCTGAAGGTTAACGAATATCCCGCAAGGATATTGGCAATGAAAGATGTGGAGGCTAAGGAAAAAAGAAGACCGATGAAGATAGAGACTCCTTTGAAGGCAATGGAATCAGACCCTGGAATATAAGGGAATGCCATCACCGCTGCAAAAGCGATCACGAGTAAACGGCAGATCTTGTAAGTTGGCTTGGCCCATTCCGGGTAAAACCCCTTGAGGGTAATTCTCTCTTTCTCAACTTGAAAAAAGAAAAGGCGCATCAGCTTGAGGACATATAGGGCTATTAAGACGATGATTGCTAAGACAATTAACCCAGGAATCTTTGCCCAGATAGCCAATCCAACCGTCTTAAGAGAACCAAAAGTGTAATCAAAGAGTTTATTCCCAAATGCCTCGGTCCCCGGAAAGAAACTCATTAGAAGACTAAAATAGACGTAGACAATCACCAAGAAAATGAAGAGACGTATGATTTTTAATCCAAAGGTCAGGACCATTCTGATCCTTTCCGCCCGCACGACTTCAAAAGACTGAATACCTATACGCACTTTTTTCGAACTTAACCACGCCTCGATTCTTGCCTCCCCCCGGTGATAAAGCTTGTTGAGCAAGTACAGAACGGCAATGAGGACAAGTGTGTCAATGAGGGTATAAAGGATCCCCATTAGCCTCCGCTTTAGACTGCGCTTCTCCCAGTATTTTTCAATGGCCGTGGTTAGCTTTTGACTGCGTTCCGCTGCCAACTCCTGCCGCGTCTTACCTTCCGCTTTTGCATCCTCATCCAAAATAGTCAGATTTAATTTGTTGCCTGCACTAATGACCGTCAGGGGATCCTAATAGTCTGACACGGTTATTGAATCAATCGGAATGCTTACGTCTTCAGCAATTTCTTTCAATCTCTCTGAAGATGTCTTTGCCCTATCCTGCGCCGACAGGCCCTAGATTTCCTTTATGGAGAACAAGGTTTGTTCACCAAGTACTACCGAGTAGACAGCGGGTTTGACTTCCTCGGCCTTGACCGCCTGCCCCTTGGAAGGCTCGCCAGTCGTCTGGGCAAAGATGTTCGGAATGCCCGATCCCAGTAGGATCATGAAAAAAGATACGCATAAAGCGAATCTTCTCATCGTCTCTCCCCGATTCCCCCGTCATTCGTTGGACAGTCTTAGTTTTGTCATAGTTTATACATCACTTTCCTTATGCATAGCAAGTTTTACGATGTACCCGACCTTCAAAATTAAGGGGACGTTGTTCAAAACCTTCAAATAGGGGGAATTAGAGGGAGGAATTAAGGGGACATTGTTCACGCCACCTTTCTCCTCTGTGATATTTTTCAACAACGTCCCCGATGTTTTTTTGAAGCCGGCTTGTCATTACCGCTTAGAACCGAAATAAAACCGAGAGACCTCCGCCTAGCGCGCTTGCCTCGTAGAAATCGATGTTCGCGTTATCCTTAAACGCAAAAACAGTGCCCACAAGGCTCAGTTTCTCAACATTGAATAGGCGATGGTAAAATGCGCTAAATGTCCCACCGAAGCGGTGGTCCTCCCGGGTTTTGTTGTAAATTGGATTCCTTTTGTCGTAATCGGCATAGGCATAGAGCACATTCGTTATGAAACTGAACTGATCCATCTTGTACCCATGGGTCAAAGCAAACCTGGCGCGATGGTGACTCATTGCATCACCGTCCAGATCGAATCGCGCATACTCAACGGAAGGAATCAAGGAGTGCTTTTCCCCTAACTTGAACACATAGAGTAATTCCAGTTGGAACTGATCCCCTTCCCGGTCCAACCGTTCTGCCTGGGCAAGAGGCAATCTCAGGAAGGTGAGGCCGCTAAATTCATCATCGATGTCGATCTTTCGCCATGTAAGCTCAACCTGTAGATCCGACCCGAAGATCTTGTCGTATGTGAGTCGCAGCCCGGATGATGTGCGATCCGTCTTTCCCCGTCTCCGCCCCACCACATAAGGGTCCTCCCATACCTCCGTCGGAATGGCATTGAAAACATAGCTCAACCCGAGAATGCCGACGCCTGAAAGCTCCTGCCGAACTCCTAACTGCGCGGCAAAATCAAAGCGGAGATAATCTTCAAGCTCGTTGCCGAAGAAGAGTTGGGTCCGGGTCGTCGCAAAGGTATATCTCAATTCTCCATTGATAATGGGCAACACGTCGCTCTCAGAGTCGGGACTATCGAAAATAGAATCAATCGTCCTCTTGCCGAAATCACCGAGATCGGTTCCTGCGATCATGTTACTCTTGACCGAAAGGTAACCAACCCCCACGTTGACAAAACCGCTGAACCCGGACTCTTTCGGAATGGGTTCGATGGCTAAAGCTGGGATTGAAGCTAAAAGAACGGCACATATCACAAGTCCAATGATTAAGCGTCTCATTTTTGAAACCTCCTTGTATCGGTTTAACTCAATATCCTGATGTTTGATAGGCGATTAAAACGGGATGCAGGTACCAAAATCGTAAAAGAATATGTCAAACCTCATGTTCTTGTCCCCCTCTTATGATTGATTTTCATAGAGCCCCGCAGGCCACGGGATCTCCCACTCCTAAGTCATCCCATTCCTAAAAACGAAACCCCAAACCCATGATCGGGCCTTGCGTAATTACATCATACTTGAACTTGCTGAAACCGCTTCCACTCTCGTAGTCCACTCCCAGGCCCCGATATCCCAACCACGCACTGACAGTCTGCGAAAAGTGATACCCAAAAATCGCAGAGGCATTCCAGGTGAAGTCCGAACCGATACTAAAACCTCCAATGTCTCCCCTCACAGCTAGGGAAAGTTTCTTCGTCAAGTCCGCCCGAAGACGGGCCCCCACGATCGGATCGATCCAATCCTTACTTCCTTCAACCCTCCTGCTTAAACCCAGCAAAGGAACGTCCGCGTTGAGCTTGCTTTTCAAATACCAGTAACGCCCCCCTCCGAGCAGGTCGAGAGAAAGTTTCTTTCCATTTGTTCCAAGAGGCACACTGCTGAGTGTATATAATCCTCCAAATTCGATGAGCCACTCCTTAAGGTCGACATCAACGTCGATACGGCCCACCCGAGTATTAGCATGCCCATCGGATGAGAGTTTTAAATAGGTTGGGTCGAAAAAGAATCCCCATCTCCCTTTCCAAGCTTCCATATGGACCTCTCCGCCGTAATCGAGCATATCTAAAAGGTCCGAACCCGAAAGGCTAACGGACGATTTGATCCCCTTCACCGTTACATCGCCATCAAGGCTCGCCAACCAAAAATAGGGAATCACGTGAAACTCCCATTTGTTATCTGCGGGTTTGTCCTGCGCTGAGGCGGGAAAAGCATACGCCAGAACCACCGCTAATCCCACCAACATGAGTTTAACTTTGCTTTTCACATTCATCGGTTTTCTCCTCTTATCAATTTTTTGCCTTGTCCGCCATGTCCTGTTCCACATAACGTAACTTTTCGATATCGAAACCCCATGGCTTTGCTCTGGCCACAAGTTCTGCAACAATTGTTGGGTCTAGCATCTTTTCTCTTGACAAAATCCACAGGTAAGAGCGACTGGGCCCTGCTACCATGGAGTAGCGATAATTTTCCTTGTCCAGAGCGATCACGTGGTAGCCTCCCCAAAAGGGACGGAAAAACGAAACCTTCAGGCTACCCACGTTTTTCTCACCGATAAAACGGGCAACCCCTTTGATTTCGCGCCATTCGCCTTTCCCCTTGTCATAGCCTTTGTTCAGAACATCAATTCCACCTCCATCCTTCAGAGAGTACTCGGCGGTCACGTTGCTCAGGTTGCGCTCGAATGAATGGTCGAGTCTCGCAATTTCGTACCATTTCCCCAGATATCGATCGACTTCGAACCCGCTCACAGGCTGAAGGCCTTCAGGGATCGATGTACAGCCCGCGAGTATCAATAGAATCCCGAGAGCTATGAAATAAGATTTTATAGTGATCTCTCCTTCCCTAAAACCTTGCATCTGATAGAATCCATCGGCTATTCGTGGCGCGAATCAGAAAAAAAGTCCGATCCGGGCTTCGATCTCCCAGTCATAAAGGGGATATTTATCCGCAATCGCATACTTGCCCTCAACCGATACGACCGTGGTCCTATTGAGGAGTTTCCCCACCATCAGATCCAGGGGAACAAACCACCCTTGGTTCTTATTTTTCCAGTTGTATTTGATCTCGGGAGCCACCGTTACAAACCAGAATTTCGGAAGGTTCACATTCAACACAGGTTGGATGATTGTCTCATTGATGTCATCCCTGCGGTCTGGCCCGGCGTAACTGAAGTTCTGGCGCAAAAGGCCTGCGACGAAACTTCCTTTCGACAATTCTGAAATATCATAGGCTGCAGCGACCGTTGGACCAGCTAGCCATTTCCCCGTGCCGGTTTGATCCTGAGTGGCCGTGGGCCAGATGAACCAGGCACCTCCTGCGACTCGCAGCTTGGGTGACAGGGGTTTGATGAATAAGAACTGGGTTAGAAGATCACCCAATCCGAACTCGCCATCGCCGTCCCTGTTGTCCCTGCTGGGAATGTCATTATAGACCAGAGGTAAATCGAATCTTGTGGACAGCAACCAACCGCCGCCCAAGGGGATGGGTTTATCCAATCGAGGCGTAGCGATGAACTGCTCGCGGTGTTTGATCATCGTATCCTGATATTTCAGCCGAAGGTCGAAGCGGGTCAGAGGTTTCGTCGGGTCCTGCCCGGTATTGACCTCTTCCTGTTTCTCCTGCGCCAACAAAGGCGCCGCGATCAAAATCGCAACTAAGCATAGAAGTAAAATCATACGTTTCTTTGTCACGTTTCTTCCCCTTTCAGTTTGGATTCTTGAATCTTTGTTTATCCCTTAATTTATCTTGAACCCTTGAATCCTTGAACCCGTGACCCCTGTCCTTATGCTTACATCCGGAAAATCACTGCGATGATCCCTAGAATCCCAAGAAGTGAAATCAATCCAGCAACCCATGCCGCCATGGACCTGGGGACTTGAGGGTACTGTTTCTTCAACTCTTTACGATATTGCCAATACTGTATGGTAGAAACTATTAAAGCAATCAATCCGATGGCGATCATAACCGTCGCAAACTCGCGGGGTCCAATGATCTGTTGAAACCGCTGTCCCCCCCTAACCTCCAACTGAAAGAATTTGTAGATGGCGAAGCCGAAAGTGATCAATGAAGTCGCCGTTCTAATCCAGGCCATCAGGTTGCGTTCATGGGCAAGGTTTGTGCGCTCGTAAGCGAGTTTTGTGCTGATAGAAGATTCTGTTGCCTTTGCCTCAATATGATCTGTCATGTGAAACACCTCCTTTCGTAGTGACAGTGAACAGTGATCAGTGAACAGTGATCAAGTGAACAGTCATAAAACAGAATAGTGAGCAATCATTAGTCATCAGTAATCAGTCATCAGTGGATCCTATTAGGTGTTTATTGGTCGTACTTTTTGCATTTACTGATGACTGTTTACCGATCACTTGATGACTGATTACTGGTTCCAGTGTTTTCCTTACTTTTTCAGCCTCGCTATCCGATTGACAGGACCACGGATCAACAGATAGGGGACAAAAGCCAGGATCGCGGCCACAAGGAGGGCCTCAACTGGATAAAACCATCGAAAGACAATCAGTTGATAAACCAGATCGATGATGATCGCGATGACAAAGACCTTGCCCACCGATTTCCAGCCATCCCGCAACATGCCTCGCCGATGAACGGAATCAGTAAACAGAGCCCAGAAATAGGCAGGCCTGCCTTCTTTCGCGTCTTTCAATCCGGACCGTACGGCAAAGATTGTGGCCATCAGGGGCTGAAGGATCAGTCGAAACTTCATGGGTCCGCTCACTCGATCAATTAGATTCTCAAATATACGAGTCAATAAGTCTTCCATGGTTTTTAGTCCCCCCTCTTAAAAGTTATCAGTTATCAGTCATCAGTGATCAGTAATCAGTCAACAAATAGAATAGTGGTCAGTCATCAGTAATCAGTGATCAGTGGATCCTATTAAATGTTTCTTGGTCGTACTTTTTGCATTTCCTGATCACTGTTTACTGATGACTTGATTACTAGTAACTGATTACTGTTCACTCGATTACTGATTACTCTGTTTTGGGTTGCCAGGGCCAACGGCCTTCGATCTCCACCACTAAAGACCAGCTCAAAAACGTACGAATAAGCACTAACACCCCCAACATCGAGATGTTTTGCAGGGTTGGGCTGAGAGCGACCGTTCTAATGATATCGGCCGCAACCAGGAACTCCAGTCCCAACAGCAGGGCCTTTCCAATCTGATCTTTGAATCGTTTATAAGCGTTAGCGACCTGTTGCTTTTGGTGCAAGAAGTAGCGCCCGATGCCATAAATGACGCCAATCAAAATAATCAATACTGCCAGGACCTCAATGCCCTGTGCCGCCATCTCAATCAGTTCTCGAATCATGTCTCACCTCCAAACAAGTCACAGTGATCAGTTGTCAGTAATCAGTTACCAGTCATAAAACTGAATAGTGATCAGTCCTCAGTCATCAGTGGATCATATTAAGTTTCTATTGGTCGTACTTTTTGCGTTTACTGATCACTGGTTACTGTTTACTGATTACAGGGTTCTTACGGTTTTGCTGCAAGCACCAACATCAAATTGACGACGGCGTACCCTATTAGGAAAACAGCAAATGACACTTTATCGAAAAATCGCCTGAGTTCCTCCCGACCCATCGTATCCAAGATATAAAGGGAGATAGCTGACTGGACCAGGGTAAGGAAGATAGTTGCTAGGCCGATGCCGTTCACCATGCCTGCGAGAGTGACCCGCTCTGCCTGAGGAAGAATCGTCCCAACAAAAATATTGTTCCCGATCGCAGCGAAAAAAGCGCCGACTCCCAAGCCGAAGCGGGGGTCTACATGGATTGGCTTGATGAAAAAGGCAATGAAGGCAATTGCGATCGAAGCGAAAAGGGCCTGGAACATCATGCCAAATAGTCCCCAACTTGGTGGGGAGCCGAGCATGGCGAAAATGAACCTGGAGTGAACGTCCTCGGCGCCGGCTGGTAAACGCGGGTCGCCCCGGCCAGACACGTAGTTATGCAGCTTGACCGTCACCAGCGATTTCGCAATTTTCAGGTTCTGAGGGATCCCCAGGCGGTTGATACCGCTCCCTGGCTCGTCAGCGACATAGCGCAACGTCTCCGCCCCGCGAACGTCGTCCTCCACCTGAATGGTCAGCGCCTCATAGCTGAAAGGAAAACGCGACGGGTCGAAGTACTTGGTGAGGCGCGCCTTCACGCGATATCGCTCGTATTGCTCCCGTCCTCTGACATACCTCTTCTTTTTCTCCCGGAGGTCGATCTGACCATTGACAACGTTAAAATTCTCCCCTGGTTTAATCCCATCGCCGGTCCAACGAAACCAGATATCGAAGTCAGCGGCCCAGTTCCCTTCCCTGATAGAAAACTCTCCGATGCGGTTTATATAGATTCCTACAAGTACTTCGACAGGCTTTGCTCCGGGCCGTATCCTGACGTCGGGCGCCTGTGCGTCCACCTCTGTCGTCTTGGACTCGATCCAGGCCTGCCGAAACTTCTCTGTATCGGCCTTATAACCCTGAAGCGTCCGAACTCCGATATATCCACCAATGCCATAAAGGAGGAGAATCCCTACTGCCCAGAGAATCACAAATCGGTACCCTCTGCGAGTGATTGTGTCCTTTAAATTGTTCAGCCCGAGATTTTCTTGCATCATAAAATTGCCTCAAGTGCCATGTGCGAAGTTGCAACTGGCGAGTGTCGAGTAGAAACACAAAGTGTCAGGTGATTGGTGGCAAGTGGCAAGGGAAATAAAAAAGACACCCTTATTTTTTGCACTCGTCACTCGACACTTTTCTTCTTTCCCCTCGACACTCGCCACTGTCTTCTTATTGTCGAGCCATGGCGATCTTGAAACGTTCGTCTGGTGAAATCAGGTGATCGTGATCGTCCTTCTCCAGGTCGATCTGCACCCAGTTCACTTTACCCGAGAACTCGTTGCCTTTGGGACCGTAGTCTGGTGACACTGGCGAGCCGGTCTCCTTGCCGATGTCGCAGGTCTCATCGGCTGAGAACACCATCGGTACCGTCTGTTCCACGCGGCCTTCGCCGTCTTTCTTGCCGTCCACGAAGAGTGAAACAGTACCACCCTTGGCCAGACCGCCGCCGTCGTACTTGAATTCCATGCGGACCTGGTGCGTCCCTGCAGGGATCGGTTGCTTGCCCTCGGCAAAGAATTCCTTGATGCCGAAGAAGTTATAGCAGTGCTTTAGCTTGCCGTTCATGGCGTAGAGGCTCCAGCCCCCGACGCCGCCGCCTATGGCGACGATGACACCGTTGGCGCCGGACTTCGGCACCTCGATCTCCGCCGTCAGGGAATATGACTTGTTGTGTGTGACAACGATTGAGCCTTCGCTTAGCCGGCCCATACCGCCGAACAGGATTTGCGAATTGCCCTTGATGAGCTGTGGCCGGCCGGCGATGTCCGCGTTGAAACGCTCGGCCCGGCGATCGTCCAGAGGGAGAACGCCGTACTTGGCCGCCTCGATCAGAAACAACCGCTGCAACTCAGCCAGCTTCTTCGGATTCTCCTTTGCAAGATTCTTCGACTGGGTCCAGTCGGTGTTGGTGTCGTAGAGCTCCCACACGTCGTTGTCAAAGGTAGGCATCGGAATCGTCATGTCCCAGGGAACGCTGTGCCGCGTGACTGCCGTCCATCCCTTATGGTAAATGCCGCGGTTGCAGAACATCTCAAAGTACTGAGTCTCGTGCCTCTCCGCGGCCTTGGCATCGTTGAATGAATACAGCATGCTGACACCCTCTAAGGGCGCCTGCTGTACGCTGTTGACGATGGTCGGATGGGGTATCCCCGCCGCTTCCAGAATCGTCGGGGCGACATCGATCACATGATGGAACTGCGACCGGATCTCGCCCTCGGCCTTGATGCCGTTTGGCCAGTGGACAATGGTGCCGTTGCGGGTACCGCCCCAGTGCGAGGCCACCTGCTTAGTCCACTGATAGGGTGTATCCATCGCCCATGCCCATCCCACTGCGTAGTGGTTATAGGCATCCGGTCCGCCGAACTTGCCGATCTTGCTCATCAGGAACTCAGGTGTCTCGATACCGGCCATCCCGTTGAGCACAGCCACCTCGTTGAAGCATCCGTTCGGCGTCCCTTCGGCCGAGGCGCCGTTGTCACCGATAATCAAGTAGATAAGCGTGTCGTCGAGTACTTCGAGGTCTTTAAGCGCATCGGTCAGTCGTCCGATGTGATAGTCGGTATGCTCAAGAAACCCGGCATAGACCTCCATCTCACGACGGAGAATGGGTTTGAGCGCCTCAGGCATCTTATCCCACGCCGGAATCTCGTCGGGCCGCTTCGTGAGTACGGCGTCGGCCGGGATCACGCCCAGCTTCTTCTGGCGGGCGAAGGTCTCTTCGCGCAGCTTGTCCCAACCGCCGTCGAACTTGCCCTTGTACTTGTCCACCCATTCCTTGGGCACATGATGCGGCGCGTGCGTCGCGCCCGGAGCGTAGTAGATGAAGAATGGCTTGTCAGGCATCAGCGCCTTTTGCTGGCGTACCCACTTGATCGCCTTGTTCGTCATGTCCTCAGTGAAGTGGTAGCCCTCCTCAGGACTCTTCTCCTGTTCCATCGGCGTCGTGCCTTCATAGATGGCCGGATACCACTGGTTGGTCTCGCCGCCGATGAAGCCGTAGAAATACTCGAAGCCGCCGCCACCCGTAGGCCACTGGCTGAACGGTCCAAGGGGGCTCGTCTCCCAGACCGGCACTTCGTGGCACTTGCCGAATTGCGCCGTTGAATAGCCGTTGAGCTTGAGGGTCATTGCCAGCGGCGCCTTGTTTTTCGGTAGCACGGAAGAGTAGCCGGGGGCCGATGTCGCGATCTCGCAGATACCGCCCATGTTCACCGAATGGTGATTGCGCCCGGTCAGGAGCGCCTGACGCGTAGGCGAGCAGAGCGCCGTAGTATGAAATCGATTGAACTTGAGCCCGTTCTTCGCCAGACGCTCGGCGGTCGGCGTGTTGACGGGTCCGCCAAACGCGCTCGTCGCGCCGAAGCCGCAGTCGTCGATGAGAACAACCAGCACATTGGGCGCGCCCTTGGGCGGCCGCAGCTGCTCGATTGGCGGAAACTTCGTGTCAGGGTCTTTCGCATCGTAGGTTGTCAAACCTACGTGCTGCGCATCGGGAATCGGCAGAATTGATCTTTGAATCTTGTCTTTCGAACTCATAGTGTTCCTCCTTTTGTAATCTGGTTTTTCGTGCAGTTATCACCGGTGTCCGGCAGCCCGGTTTGAGCCGCCGGTCTTGAATCCCCCACTTTCATTCCCTACTCGCCATCGATTCTATTCAAACGCAAACACCCGCTTCCAGTCTTTCTTCATACTCACCAATGTCCAGCCGCGTTTGGGCGCTTCGTCGAGGCCGCGGTCGAGTTTGCCGGCGGTTGATGCGCGGTCGTATGCGAACTCGCGCTCCCCGTCGTCGTGGTGGATGATAAGCCCGAAGCGTGCCCCCGTGCCGGCTGTGACCCATTCGAGCATCTGAAAGTCCCCGTCGGAGTTGCCGAATGCAGCGATGGGGCGGCGGCCGATAAACTTGTTGATCCCCACTGGCTTGCCTTCATGATCGTCGATGAAGTCCAGCTTGGGTTCCCGCACCAGCACCAGTCTCCCCTCACGAACCTCGAACTTGGTCACGATGCTGCTACCGATAACCTGCTCCGGTAGGATACCATAGAGCCGCTCGCTGAAGGTACGAACGAACTCGATGCCACCACCCGAAACGATAAAGGTCCTGAAATCATTCACCCGAAGATACGCCAGCAACTCCAGCATCGGTTGATACACGAGATCTGTGTATGGTCGCTTGAACTTTGGATGCTGCGCCGTGGCGAGCCAATCCTTGACGGTACGCTCGAACTCTTCCGTGGTCATGCCTGCGTGGGTTGCCATCATAAGTTCGACCAGACCGTGTAAGCCTACGGCGACCAAGGTTTTCATGTCATTCTCGAGCACGGCTTTGAAAGGCTGTGTATCTTTCCACTCAGGGTGCTGGGGCGCCAAGGCACGGACACGGTCAAAAACAAAAAGTCCCTGGAAATAGAACGGCTGTTCTGCCCACAGCGTGCCGTCGTTGTCGAAGACAGCAATCCGGTCCGCCGGTGGGACGAAGTCCCTGCCGCCCTTTTTCGTGACCCTGCCAACGAACTCGACAATCGATTTCTTGGCTACGCCGTCATTCCAAGAGGGCAGCAGGTCAGATTGGGCTTTGGATTGGCTCATAGTTAACTAACCAATATACACAATGTGTATGTTAGAATAGATTTCCCCGGCAGACGCATCGTCCACCAGGGAAATCTGTTCGTTTTACTTGCGTAATTGCAACTCAGTGAGATTTACTGCTCGATGATTCCTCCAGTTGCCGCAGCACGGCATCCAGATTGAACGAGGCCGGCTTCTGGCGTGGCGGGAACTGCTTGAACGCCTCGATCTGCTGGGCCACGAGCGCCTGCATTCCATAGATGAGATAGGCATGAGAAATCACAAAATCCCAGTAGGTATTTGAGTTTTCGTCCGCCCGCTCAAACGGATCGCGGCGCAGGTTGAATATCTTCGGTGCGCGCAAAGACACGAATGGTTCAAACCAGCACGCCAAGGTCTTCGCCCGCTGTTCCATCAACACTACTTTCCAGTCGTTCATGCGAATTGCCATAATGTCTCCGTCATCGCTGATATAGAAGAAGGAGTTGCGCGGGCTTTCCTTGACCTCACCCGTCAGATAGGGAAGCATATTAAACCCGTCAAGGTGGACCTTGAAGGTCTTATCGCCTGCATTATGCCCTTTAAGCAGCTTCTCCTTAATACCCGGCTCACCGGCAGCGGCCAGGAGTGTCGGCAACCAGTCCTGGTGTGAGACAATGCCGTTGATCACGGTACCCGCCTTGAACTTGCCGGGCCATCGCACAAACGCCGGCACGCGCCAGCCGCCTTCCCAGTTGGTATTCTTCTCAGCCCGAAATGGGGTGATCCCACCATCCGGCCACGTGTTATAATGCGGCCCATTATCCGTTGAATACATGACAATCGTGTTGTCAGCAATGCCTAGTTTATCGAGCTTGTCCAGCATCTTTCCGACAAGCTCATCGTGGGCAACCATGACATCGTTATAGAACCCCTGGCCGCTCTTGCCCTCGTTCTTTTTAGAGCAGTGAGTTCTAAAATGCATGGCTGTAGTATTCCACCAAAGAAAGAACGGCTTGCCCTCCTTATGCGCCTTGTCGATAAAGGCAAGCGCTTTTTCCGTCATTTCTTCATCAATGGTCTCCATGCGTTTTTTGGTCAGCGGGCCGGTATCCTCAATCTTCTGCCCGCCCTTTCCGTCAGACCAACTGTGGATGACCCCGCGGGGCCCGAATCTTTTCTTAAACTCAGGATCCTTCGGATAATCCACGTCTTCCGGTTCTTCTTCGGCGTTTAAGTGATAGAGGTTGCCGAAGAACTCGTCGAATCCATGCATGGTCGGTAGGAATTTATCCTTGTCGCCGAGATGGTTCTTCCCGAATTGACCTGTGGCATAGCCCAACGGTTTCAGTAGTTCCGCGATGGTCGGATCTTCGTCCGGCATGCCGACATCGGCCCCGGGCATTCCGACCTTGGTCAGGCCCGTGCGAATCGGGTTTTGGCCGGTGATGAAGGCTGCACGTCCAGCCGTGCAACTCTGCTGGGCATAGTAATCCGTAAATGCCACGCCTTCATTTCCCACGCGGTCGATGTTTGGAGTCCGATACCCCATCTGGCCCCGGCTGTTGTAGCTGATGTTCCACCAGCCGATGTCATCGCCCCATAAAATAAGAATGTTTGGTTTCTTCTCTGCCATGATCTTTACCTCCTTTTGGTTAGAATGAGTGCCAAGTCACTAGTGACATGTCGCAAGGGAAAAACACCAGTTCTTTCTCGTTCATCACTAGTCACTCGACACTCGTCACTCTCTATTTAACTGCCGCGCCATAATCGCACGCATCCCAGCTTAGGAATCCTTGATCAGCTCTCCGCTCACCTCCACAGCGATGCGATACACCTCCTCCTTATCCCGAGCAGGATCTTTCAAATGCCTTCCAAGACCGGCAGCTTCTATCCAAAGAAGTTGCCGGTCTTGAGGACTACAAGTTGCGATCCAATGTCTAATCGACGGCGAAGGCTCCCGCCGCCAGTTTCTCAAGGTCAAGATACTGCTTCTTTTCGACAGTAACTCCCACACCGAGGATCGTTCCGCCCTTGAATTCGCCGGGCGTCTGGTATTCTTCACTAACGGCATCCCCGCTGTCACGGCCGATGCAAAGGCCATCCCCCGAAAGAGTGAATTTACCAGGCTGCGTCTTCATCGGACCTTCAGCAACGACCTTTTCGTTGACATACAGCTTTGTCTTACCGATCGATTCATGATACTTACCTGCGCTCTCCCGGTTAAACTCCATGCCAAGCACGTATTTGCCGGGCATGAGTTCGGGAGAAACGAATTTCTGTTCGGGCTTGA
>Ga0209427_10004397_pt1 | contig 16300 bp, 19 predicted proteins | sample DeeMarSWOR136_30_FD_187465 | JGI IMG/M metagenome (GOLD analysis project Ga0209427, IMG submission 187465) | Marine sediment microbial communities from White Oak River estuary, North Carolina - WOR-1-36_30 (SPAdes) (version 2) | ecosystem: Environmental > Aquatic > Marine > Intertidal zone >...
AAAACACGCAACTTTAAAAGTCTCCGCCGCCACCTCCTTTATTTCAGGGAGGACACAAGACGGAGTGAAAACGGAACTATGCAATTTCTGCTTGAAAAGCGGAATACTGTGCTCGAAATGTCAAGGAAAACTTAAGTCGGGAAAGGTCAGTGAGGTAGACTTCACCGTCGCTCGTTTACTTCTGTCTCTGGAAGAAAAGTATCCTTCTCTTCAAGAAGTGTATTTCCACAAGGCTGTGGACGCGGATAGGATTCTCGCCATCCTCGTGGACAAGGGTGATGTGCCCCGTCTTCTGAGCCATGGCGGAAAAATTGTTAAGGCTATCGGCGAAAAGACGGGAAAAACAATCCGTGTTCTGGAATACGGAGTGGCTGAGCGAAAGTTTCTGGAGGACCTTTTTGTTCCCTTAAGCATTCTGACCATAAACAAGATTTGGCTGCCTGACGGAACCACCGAGACAAGAGTTATACTGAAACGGGGAAGACGAAAAAGAATCCCAAACGTCAAAGCTTCGAAACAGATTGCCCAAGAACTTCGGGGAATAACCCTCAGAGTGGAATTCGCTCACTGACAGCCGGGGTCGCCAATGAAAGTTGACAAAATGGGGAACTGGCGAAGAACCCATTACTCAGCCGATATAGGACCTGAACTGGACGGAAAGGAAGTCCTGGTTTTCGGCTGGATTCACGAGATCAGGGACTTAGGCGGCTTACGGTTTCTGATACTACAGGACAAAACTGGAAAACTGCAGATCACCATCCACCGACACAAAGTCCCCAGTGAAGTGGTGGAGAAGGCTGAGGCACTGCAGAAACAATACAGCATCGGCGTCAAAGGTACCGTCAAAAAAATGGATAAGGCTCCCAGCGGAGCAGAAATCATCCCCAGCGAAATGCGGGTGTTCAGCGTTTCGCAGCAGCCCCTGCCCCTCGACATAACCGGACGAACCAAGGCAGAGATTGATGTGCGTCTTGATGCCCGTGTACTGGATTTGCGGCGGGAAGAAAATCAGTCTATCTTCAGGGTTCAGCACGCCGCTCTTGAGGCTGCCAGAAGTTTCCTGTCAAAAGAGGGGTTCATGGAAGTTTTTACGCCACGAATAATTGTGTCCGCGACTGAGGGCGGTTCTGCCCTGTTTCCTGTTGCATACTTTACGCGGGAGGCTTTTCTGGCTCAGAGTCCCCAGCTTTACAAGGAGCAGCTGGTTCTGGATTTCGAGAAGGTGTTCGAGATCGGGCCCTTCTTCAGAGCCGAAGAGTCTCACACCCGCCGCCACCTAAGCGAATTCATCTCAGTTGACATCGAGCAGGCTTTCGCCACCGCTGAGGATGTCATGAAGGTTCTTGAAGGACTCATTCATAGCGTCTGTAAGGATGTGGCGGCTAACTGTGAACGGGAACTGAAGCTTCTAAAGCACAAAATCAAGGTTCCTGAGGTTCCCTTCAAGCGTTTAACTTATGGCGAGGTTTTGGAGGAGCTGGAGGAGAACAAGATTCACATCAACTGGGGCGAGGACATCCCCACCACCGCCAACAGGGTTCTCGGGAAGCTTCATCCCAGCTACTACTTCATCACTGACTGGCCGACCAAAGCTAAGGCTTTCTACATCAAACCGCGGGACGACAACCCTGAACTGAGCGAAGGCTTCGACCTGATGTGGCATTGGGTGGAGCTTGCTTCCGGAGGAACACGTATCCACTCCAAAGAACTGCTGATGAAAAGGCTAGCTGAGCAAGGACTAAGCAAGGAATCCTTCAAAACTCATCTGCAGGCATTCGATTATGGCATGCCCCCCCACGCTGGATGGGGCTTAGGCTTGGCAAGACTGGTCATGGTCCTCACCGGCATAAAAAACATCAGAGAAGCAGTGCTCTTCCCAAGAGACCAATTCAGACTAACGCCCTAATCCCACAGTCTAGCAGAAAAGGCATCTTATAACCGGCTTTGAGATGTTAGTAGTGAATTTCCCCGCGCGCATGTTTTATTTCTTTACGAGGGAAAGCAGCAAGTCCCTAAACTTCTTCCTAAGCTCCTGCTGTTTAACGAATTCCTCGTCAGAAATCGAAAGAGTTTCAGCATACTCATGAAGTGTTTGTTTCGTGAGAAAGTCTACGTTGTCCAAGTTAGAGATCGCGTCTTCAAACTTCTCAGAACAGCAACCCTTATCAATTTCACTCCAAACGTCAATTAACTGAGAAATCTGATTCTCATTAAATTCAAGGTTAAAACCGATCCTCTTCAAAGCGTTGAGGACGATCCTCATCTGGTCTTTGGCGAGTTCTCTACCAATTGGAGTTTTTCCTACGCTGCAAAAGAAAGTCTCAGCAGTTGCCCTATAGTAGCTCTCAATGAGATGGTCAACACGTTCTTCCCGTGTCACCTCTACCATGCTTGCCTTACGAAGCTTCTTTATGTGGTGATATACTGCTTGAGGAGTAATGTCAAGCTCCGCAGCAATCTGACTCACGGTCATCTCCTTAACTCGAAGCAGAAACACTATTTTCCTTCTAGTTTCGTCGCCTAACAGCTTAAACGCTTCAGGATCTTCTATCGCTTTTATCGGTTTCAAGGCAGTTCACGAATAAAGAAGGTGTTTAAATAAGTATAAAAATCTTTGTTTCATTAAAACAGAAACTTTATAAGAAGCCTCTTCACAATTAATAAAACGGTCGTTTGACTAATAAAACGGTGGTTGGTATGAGGTGTGAAGAAGTAGACAAAATTCAATGCCCTTGCACACAACCCATGAAAAAACCGAAACCCAACGCCGTTTGGCAGCACTCAAGTGTGATTAAACCGCCACTTAAAGGTGTCCTTGCTCCTCAACTTGCTCTCCTAAGCAACGAAGAAAGGCGCGCAGTCAAAACTCACCAATTAGACGTTGAACGGCAACGATCGATGGCAATTGTTTACGCACGCCAAATTACATTTAGGTAGCCTAACCTCGCCCATATTTGCGGGTGATGTCGATGAGTTCTGTTCTGTTTCTTGTTGATATTTGGACGCCTTCGAAGAATACTTTAATCCATATCACCCCCACAGAATCTGAGTGATGCACGTTTTTAAGTTAGAAGGTTTCTGAAACCTGTTCGATCTGATGCATTCTTGTTCTTCTGAAACCACAATAGGATAACTAGAAACGATCAAAATCCGGCATTTATTAGGTCTCGCGGTTTCATGAATTCTCGCAGAAGAACCGTTGCGTAGCTGCCTCGGTTCAAGGTGAAACCAAGCTTCATCATATACTTGCCAGCATTCTCTTTGTCCTCGGATATCTCTTCCTGAACCAGATTCCAGACAGGATTCAATATCTCCCTTACTCTGCCTTCTGCGGTTGCTTCTGGCATGAACGGGATTCTGAATTTTTCTGGAGTCACGTTTTCGGTTTCAAGAATCTTCAGCTCTATTTCTCCCTGGACTCCCTTGGATGGAGGCATGTCTGGACCTACGAGTGGCGCAGCCACACACATCTTTCCCTCCTTCACTGACGGGTGTATTGTTTGAATGTTTGTTTCGGTTGCCTGATCGTACTCTTCTGTCGGCAGTCCATGCTCGTCAAGCCTTATTGTGTAGTCGCCGATCTGCGGTTCATCTAGGGGGATGCCTCTTCGTATCCGTTCACTGATGAACCTGTTGAAGAGATAGGACTGGTAGCCCTGTACGAAGAGTTTACGGAGCCTCCTAGGCAGCGTCCTGAATGCGCCCACGTAATCGCTCGGATACCTTGCCAAGTGATGGAGCATGAAACGTTCATACCTCAAAAATCTCGGGAAACTTTCGAGCGCCTCCTTGAAGTCCAGAGTGTCCTGCAGCTGCTGCCGAGCCTCCCTAGCTTCCGGGTGCTCATGTACGCTGGGTTCTGCAAGGAAAGCCAGAGCCGCCCTCTCAGCGTCCCCCTTTGTTAGATGTTTGCCTACCAGATGGGTGTTGGGTCTTATTGTGCCGAAACGCTGGTGTCCAAAAAAGTTGGGAACTCCGCCTAGCCGTTCTATTTCATTTTGGACGCTTTCAGCCCGCTGCTCAATAACTGAAGCTGGGTGTTCTATTCCTCTGATTGTTATGTGGAACCTGTTTCCTTTGATGAGCTGAGAATACATCCTCTCTTTAGAGAAACGCTGCGGATACAGTTTTATGTCCTTGATTTGCACATCCAAAACCTTGCTTGGCGACACGTTCTGCAGGCTTATATGCTGCGCAGTGAGGGCTTTCGTGTCCTTGATGCCCGCAAACCTGATGCACTTCTGGCTTATCCTCAGCCTCTCTGCAACCTGCCTCACCGCCAAAAAGGTGTCCCATCTACGCTTAACCAGAACACAGACAAGATAAGGTCCCTCTCCAGCAGGCTCCCAACCCTTAACCGGAGCCGAAACCTCGGCCAGCGACCCGTCAACAAGCAGCTCCTCAACCACAAAATCTTCTAACAGCTGACGGATTCTTCCTCCCACCCCCGGAGATTGGGTGACGTAAGTTTCGATGCCCAGCTCCTTTTCTAGCGGTGGAATCTGCAACAGATCAGCCTCACAGGAGACTCAGTTTACCAGTTATAGTGTCTACCTTATCGGAGGGGGCGGGTCCTATCCCCAAGCACGTTACGGTTTCCGGCGGCAGCTCAGTTAAACCCCTGTCAACAATCAATGCTGCAGGCAACCCTGCGTTCCTAGCTTTTCTCTCAAGCTCCAGAAGCTCCTGCTCAGACTTCACCTTCACCGCAATCTTGCACTGCCCCTCCCCAATCCATGGACTCCACCATTCGGGACGATTCTTTCGCGCATACTCGGCTGCGGAGACAGCGGCGTGCCCAGCCTGAGCAGCCATCTTTCCTTTGCTCATCTGAATGTCGGTTCTCACCACAATAACCTGCTTATACGAGAAATCCGACGAATCAACAGAAATTTTTCCCGTCATCCCTGTAGCCTCAACAACTATCTAATGTGTCCCTGTCCTTCATAAAACGCTTTCATGCCCTCCAGAGACACAACCACAATTTTTCGTTCAGAAATTGGAATAACATGCTTTGCGGAAACTGAGTTTACTGTTTTGTTGTTGAGGTCAGCCATGAAAAGAGGAAATAGCTGATCACTGCCAGTGCGCTCGGATACTTGATCATGGGAATAAGTGTTCTTCCCTGAAAATCGAGGTCTCCAACCCTTTCAAGCACGTTGTCAACTCCCAGTTTTCTGCACAAGTCAATCATGCCGTCTATTCTGCTGTCAGACAGACTGTTGAGCATTCTGCGCATACGAAGCATAGCCGCCAAGTCAAAACCCACCAATCGTTTCCATCGGGACTGGTAACGGGACAGAAAAGCCTCCGAAAAATCCTGCATTTTCACGGCTTCATAGGCAACCTCCCCCGCTACTCTGGCGCATGTCAGCCCAAAGATGACGCCTCCCCCGGTTGTGGGTTTCACTTGGGAAGCCGCGTCCCCCACCACCAGAAAGCCGTCCGAATACGTTTTGGGGATTGGACCAGCCAAGGGTATGGGATGAAAAGAATTGTATACAGTTCGGCTTTTCTTCAGTTTCTCAGAAGCCACAGGATGCTTCTCCATGAATCTCCGCAGATACTTTCTGGGGTCACCGCATTCGGTGGCTAAACCAACCTTCGCTGAGCCATCGTTTCTGGGGATTATCCAAGCGAAAAAGCCGGGAGCAACTTTTCTTCCAAAATAAACCTCAACCATGTCTTCCTCTGTCCCCTCCACACAGTCAACTTCAGCTTGGGCTCCCTTGACCAGCATGGAACCCTCTAATCCATTGAGTCCCGTCTTCTTCAGAAGCTTTGATGAGCAGCCCTCAGCATCTATCACCACATTCGCCTCCACCTTCTCTTCTCCCTTTAAGGCTACTCCCTTGACAGCACCTGAATCCAAGATGAGAGACTTCACCCCTGACTTGAAGCGGTACTTGACTCCAGCTTTTATGGCAAGTTCAGCGAGGTGCTTGTCGAAGAGTTCCCTGTCAACAACATAGGTCACCGGAGCGCGGCAACGCAACACAAACTGTTTGGCTGACGGAGAACAGAAAACGGCTCCTCTAATCTCGTTTTCAATGGAGGCCCGTGGCACCCGTATTCCTAACCGTTCCAGACCGGAGACATTCAAGTGACCAGCACAGTGCTTAGGCACCCCTACCTCTTCATGCTCTTCGCAAACCAGAACTTCAGCACCCAATTTGGCGGCTGTATATGCCGCGTATGAGCCGCAGGGTCCTCCTCCGACCACGACGATGCCAGGTTTTTCCTTCACTTCTCCTCCTCTTCTGTTCAGCCAACGACTTTACATATGCACTGAGAAAGAATTAAAAGATAGCATATATAAGAGGCAGTTGTATTATCCACGTTTCCTTGAGGTGTTGCTGTGAGCGAGGATGTAAACATCGTTATGCCCAAGTGCATGTCCTGTAACCGAACTATTCCGCCGGGTGAAGACGCAACAAAAACCAGTTGCCCAAACTGCGGAGAAATAGTTATTTGGCGCTGCTCTAAATGCCGGCAGTTCGGAAGAAACTACCGCTGCCCAAAATGCGGCTTTACTGGACCCTAGCAAGAGTTCAGTGGACCAATTCTTTCCGTTTCTGGATTAGCATGAACTTTTCAATGAGTGTGCATGCTCAAAGCCAGTTTTTCTGGTGTTAGATTGCGGTTGGTTCTTTTGGGAATCTACGTTTCATAATAGAATGCGGTTATGTGCCTGCCGTCTGAAAGGAAAAATAGCAGATTTGCAATACTATACTGTAAAGTAGAGGGGGTGAAACTGTGGGGGTTCAGGAAGTTAATGAGAAGTATCGTTGCAACGTTTGCGGTAACGAAGTTGTTGTAACCAAGGTCGGCGGCGGAACGCTTGTATGTTGCGGACAGGATATGGAGTTAATCAGCTAGAAGTTACGCTTGTATCTGGTTTGCTCCGCTTCTAAACTGCAGAATGTGCTACACTACAATTTCATGAAGTGTAAAAGCAAGTATTTATATAATACTACAGGGATGCTTAACCTTTCAAAAAGGCTAAACCACATTGAAAACTGCAAGACTGTTAGCTACTGTTTCAAGACCCGAGTTTATTCCCGCAAATTCAGCCTCCCTAATTATTGGAGTGGCTTGGGGCCTCAATCTCCCAGCAGCAGACCTTGTTTGGGAACTGTTGATTCCAGTGGCTCTAGTGTATGCTGTAATCAGTCTTGTTGCAGCCGTGGCAGCTCAAATCAACACTATGGCAGACTATGAACTGGACCTTAAAGACAGCAACAAAAAAGAACTTGTCAAAGCCATGAAAAGCGTAGGGCAGAGCAAAGTCAAAGCGCTTATTTTTGTCGAGCTCCTACTAAGCTTAATTTTTATCGTATTATTGTGGCAGATCAGAGGGAAACCTGCTCTGCTGCTTGTATGGGCAGCTGCAGTTTTCTTGGCATACGCCTATTCTGCAAAGCCTCTTAGATTTAAATCTAGATCATGGCTTGCGGTGCTCACGCTGATTATTGTTCTAAGCATTTTGCCCGTAGGTTTTGTGTATTACACTTTTACTTCTGAATTGGGCCTTCTGTTTCTCATTTTTCTCTCTGGACAGGCTATGACAGTTTATGGTGTAATCGTACCCGCTGAAATTCGGGATTACTTCATTGACAAGAAAATGGGCACTCAGACTATGACCGTGCAGCTGGGACTTGTCAAAGCTTCACTCTTGAGTATAGTGTTGCTGAGTGTCGGAGGGTTCCTCGCGGGAACAGGCTTCTTACTTAAATTGGTTTACGGGGCTCATCAGATACTGATTGTCTTCTTGCTTGTAATGGCGATTGTTTACGGTTCTGTTCTGAGAAAATACAGCAAGCTCTATTCTCTTTCCAAGAAACACTTGACATCAAAAGACTCTGATTCTGTTGCTCAGGAGATTGAGAAGTTGGCGGCACAAAATCCACGGTGGATCACTCTAGTCACCCAATCAATCGTCTTAATGTCCATCGTACTTCTTGTAAGCAAGTTCCTGAGTTGATCAATCACCCAGAATGTTGCTGATGCAGCGAAGGCAAAACCGCAAAACCTGTTTTTTTATCTTGAATTGGCTATTTTGATACATTGTTTTACTGCATCAAGGCATGTTTCGTCTAGAGAATACTTGATTGTAGCTCCGTCAGCTCGACCCGTTACTAGACTTGCCTCTTTCAATTGCTTCATGTGCCAAGTTAGAGCCTGAGAGGAGATTTTTAGGCGCTGCGCCAACTTTCCATGAGACGCTGACTCGTCATCATGCAGTATCGACAAAATTTTTGCCGCTGTCTCGTGTCTGAGAACAGAAAGTATTTTCTTCTCTATGCTGGAGAATTTCTTGGATTCAAAGTATCGTTTGTTTCGTCCATCGCGGCGATTAGAAATTAAGCCTCCCTTCATGAGCACTGCAAGGTGATACTGCACAACTCCGATTGGAAGGGCTAGGGAGTTGCAGATGCCCCTGAAGTTGATTCCCGGGTTGTTTGTTATCAAGTTGTAGATTTGCAGGCGAGTAGTTTGATTCAAAAGATTCGAGCCATGATTAACACTCATCTCTTGGATGAGTGGGGGGTGGATAAATGGTGTGGAATAGTATGGAGCAAGATTGCCTTTTATGTTGACTACTGCAACTAAAGAAAAGATGATGATTAGCAGTATTAGGAACATTGAAAGGAGCTTTGCGGGTTTCAACTTTGTTACTCTAAAGAAAGTTGCCTTTCAAGTATTTATGATGATTCGTAAACAAATGTACTACTGCTCACTGGCTGACATGAGCTAAATGCTTTTAAGCAAAATCCCTGTAAACCCTTCAATTTGCGGGTAGGTGGTGCCTCCCACCCGTTCCGCAATAAAAACCCCGGAGTAGGGAGGTGAAAAGTAGAATGAAAACAAATGAAATAACGTTAGCGATAGTCTTTGCAAGTTTGTATGCAGTTTTAGTTATTGCCTTAGGAACAGTTGGTCAAGGTCCCGTGCAATTGCGTGTTGCAGATTGTCTGATTCCCTTAGCCGCTTTGTTTGGTTGGCCAGTTATTGCCGGAGTAACAGCCGGATGCTTCATTGGCAACTCAGTTGTTTGGTTGGGTACAGAGGATGTTGTCTTTGGAACAATTGCTAACTTGGTCGCAGCAACCATAGTGTTTCTTCTTAGAAAACGGCAACTGTTGGCTTGCACTGCCGGTTCTTTTCCAATCGGAATCATCGTAGGAAGCTATCTTTGGCTATTCTTCGAGTTCCAAATAGACGTCTTTGGGTTACAAATTCCAGCGTGGGCTAGCATGATGGTTAGCATCACGATTAGCACTTTGATTGTGATGTCGGGAATAGGCTACGTTATACTCAAAACATTGAGCAGTTCCAGCTTTATCCAGACGTTCAAATCTTGGGGAATAAAAGTTTACAATAAAGAATAAACTGCATCAAAGAATAAGGAAAGAAACAAACTAACTACGCCATCGCTGACTGGGGTTTATGCACAAATTTTTTGAGTGCTAGTGTATGGAAATAACTTATGTATATGCTGTGTCAACAGATTGAAGATGCATTAGATTAGGGGAAACAGAAATGCGTAACAAAATAATGTCGAAAATTCTTGTAACATTCATTATAGCATCGATGGTATCCGCAGCCACGGTATCATCAAATGTCTTCACTGTATTCGCACAAGAGGCTACTCTTGAGGAGGTCATTGCGGAGCTAGAGGTGCTTAACGATAGACTGGATGACATAGAAAAAAACTTAACCGCCCTGAACTCAGCCATAACCTCATTGAGTGCCGCAGTCGATAAGCTGGAGGGACTCATGTATTCTCTCAGCGCAACCACCGCAACTGCCTCGGAAGTAGCACGTTTTGATACAGTTTTGGAGAATCTAGCCAACATGGTCAACAACGCATGGTCAATCACGACTTCTCTCAACGCCACAGTCGCGACCAAATTAGAGTTAGCCGCTGTAAGTTCAACTGTAGACGAACTTGAAGTCATGTTGGATTCTCTCAGCGCACGCACACAAGCCACGGAAAGCTACCTGAAAGGAAACATCGAACTCTTGAAAATACTGGTGGTGGTAGCACTCATTTTGGCTCTGGTGGCAGCCGTAGCTGCAATAGCGGCAGTCTACATTATGCTGAAAAGAACTAAGACCCCGAAAGCTGAGTAGACTTCCTCCTCTCTATTTTTTTTCAATTTCACCAACACCGTTACATTTTTTGATAGGTAGCTTTTTGGAGGGGTCCTTGAGCTTATATAGAACCGTTACAGTTCGAAATATGAAGGAATGAATTTACATGTCCAAAAAATACAGCATCATCGTTTTGCGTGGAGACGGCATAAGCAAAGAAGTGATTCCGGAAGCGGTCAAAGCGCTGAATGCCGCGCAAGATGTTGTGAAGGGTCTTGATCTGAAATTTACGGAATTTGAATGCGGCTTTGAGTACTACCAGAAAACGGGGGAACCATGGCCAGCCGACGCCTACCCAGCATGCAAAGAATCTGATGCCATTCTATATGGCGCGGTGGGAATGCCTGGAGTGGCAGGTCTGGAGCACATTGTCTACGTTCACAGGCTCCTCAGACAGAAACTTGACCTTTATGCTAATGTGCGTCCCATCAAACTTCGGGAAAACATTCCTTGTCCTCTGGCTGGAAAGAAAGCGGGCGACATTGATTTGGTTGTGGTTAGGGAGGGCACAGAGGACCTTTACACTCCTATTCGAGGGGTTCTGGAACGTGCCGAAAAGAATGAAGTAGCTATAGATGTGAAGATAGTCACGCGGAAAGGCTCAGAGAGAATCATAAGGTATGCTTTCGACCTCTGCAGGGCAAGAGGCAGAGGAGCACCCGTGGACGGAAAAAGGAGGGTAACCTGCGTCGACAAGAGCACGGTTCTCACAAGCTGTGCCCTTTTCAGGGAGGTCTTCGATGAGGTGGCTGAGGGCTACCCTGACATCGAAAAAGACTATGCTTTGGTGGACGCTTGGGCTCAGTGGGCTATTAGGCAACCTGAATACTATGATGTTGTTGTCACCACTAACATGTTTGGAGATATAATTTCAGATTTGGCGTCGCCGTTTCAGGGCGGTTTAGGCGTGGCTCCTAGCGCAGAGGTCGGAGACAGGTATGGCATGTTCAGGCCTATCCATGGTAGCGCACCGAAATATTATGGCAAGAATGTGGCGAATCCTATGGCAACTATTCTGTCTGCTAAGATGCTTCTTGATTGGTTGGCTCAAACACACAACGATAAATCTGCCAAAGAAGCCGCGGATAGAATTGACAATGCCGTAGACCTGACTCTTAAAGAGGGGAAAGTGCTTCCGCGTGATCTTGGAGGAGCCTCCAAAACGGATGAGGTCGGCGACGAGATAGCAAAAAAGATTCGGGGTCCCTAACCGACTTCCTAATTCTTTCTGAAACAGAATACTATTAGCCACAAATAGGTGAAGAGAGCTGATTCTCTACTTCACGTAGAACATGTCTTTTGTCTCTTCTGGCTTCCTTGTGGCTTCTTTTCTTATTTTCTTCTCTATCTTTCTTTCTTGGCTTCCAGTTATTTTTGCGTCGTAGTCTACAAAGGCGGAAACAAGCTTGGCGAGGTTCTTGTTTATCTCCACCAACTCGTCTAGAGAGAATTGAGCCATGACATCGGGGTTGTCGGCCCACTGCATCCATCCGGTTACGCTTCGCTGCAGTGCAAGAATTGTGAATCTGATGGTTCGCACCATGTCCAGTCGGTCTTGTCCCTCAACCTTTTCTGACTTTTCTATTTCTTTCAAGATTCTTTGGCAGTCGTTAACCCATCTTCCTTCCATCAGCAATACCACAGTATGCCCTAGGGGTTTCAGGCATAAAAGGTTTCTTAATTTCAACTATTCTTCGCAAAAGCATATAAGAATCGGTAAAATCTCCTTCAGATATGAGCTTAACCAATAGGGAACAGAAAGAACCGTCGTTGGCTTTTGGCGGGCAGGCAGTGATGGAGGGGGTGATGATGCGCTCCAAAAACCATATGGTGGTGTGTGTGCGGCAGCAGAACAATGAGATAGTGACGAAGACGGAAGAGCTGCATTCTCTGTCCGAAAAATACAGGTTCCTGAAGCTTCCGTTCCTGAGGGGTATATTGGCTCTGTTTGAAACTTTGTACGCGGGGATAAAGGGGATTTATTTTTCTGCAAACGCCGCTTTTGGCGAAGATGAAAATGAGGAAGAGGTCCTTAACCCTAAAGAGATTGCTGTGGTTGTTGCCGTGGCTATATGCCTGTCGATACTGTTGTTCAGCGTGACACCCTTTTTCTTAACGTCGCTCCTGAATCTGGGCGGAGGAGTCCTCTTCAACATCGCTGAAGGCGTAGTTCGACTCAGCTTCCTGTTGGTGTATCTTGCTGCTGTGTCTTTGGTTGGAGATTTCAAGCGGATATTCCAGTATCACGGCGCAGAGCATACTGCCATTAACGCGTATGAAGCTGGGGTGGAGTTGAATGTTGAAAATGCCAGAAAGTATCCTCGTTTTCACTCTAGATGCGGAACATCGTTTCTTCTTATAGTTACTTTGATCAGTATACTGTTTTTTTCGCTTATGCCCCGTGCCGATTATCTGGTGAGATTGTCCTACAGGATTGTTCTCATCCCCGTGATCAGCGCTGTCTCCTACGAGATTCTGAAGCTCAGCGACAGGTACAGAGACTCAAGAATCATGAAGGTTCTGGTGGCGCCGGGTTTGGCTCTTCAGCATCTCACCACAAGACAGCCTGACGACGACATGATCGAAGTAGCCATAAAAGCGGTGAAAGAAGTTGAACGCCTCCAAAAGGACAAGTGAGTGAACTTGCGGTTACGATTCTCACTCCCTCTATAAAGCACACTCATTGTCCTAGATGCGGAAAAATATAACTCATAATCCTTAACTTTTAGAATATGCTACTGTCTAGAATGCTAGGCAGATTCTAATCGTTTGCTTACAGAAAACTTGCAAGAAACTCAAAAGAAGCAATGATTTAGAAAAAACTCAGGAAAAACGGGTTGATTGAACATGTTGACGCAGCAAGAAGCTTTGAACTTAGTCAAGAAGAATATCGCTAAAAGAAATTTTCTCTATCACATGATTGCAGTGGAAGCCATCATGAGAAGTGTAGCTAGATGTTTAGGCGAGAATGAAGAGCTTTGGGGATTAACAGGACTACTCCATGACATAGACTATGAGAAAACCGAAGGCAACCCAGAGAAACACGGTCTATTATCTGCAGAAATCCTAAGCAGTTTTGATGTCCCCGAAGAGGTTATCAGAGCCATAAAGGCCCACAATTTCCATCACACCCATTTCAAACCAGAGAGCACCATGGAAAAAGCCTTGATAGCTTGCGATGCCATATCAGGGCTTCTAGTTGCTTGCGCTCTAGTGATGCCTTCAAAGAAATTGGCAGAAGTAAAAGTCGGTACAGTGGCAAAGAAGTTCAGGGATAAAAGTTTTGCCAGAGGGGTCGAAAGAGGAAGAATACTTTTCTGCGAGGAATTCGGGATTCCTAGAAAGATGTTCTTTAAAATTGCTTTAGATGGATTGAAGGCTGTCTCTTCTGAAATAGCTCTGTGATAGCCGTGAACAGAGAAACTGACAAAGGGACTTCCAAGATTCAGCGGCAAAAGCATTCATTCAGCATGAAGTTGAAGGGGTCTCAGAAAAACCTGTTTTCTAGTCATTATATCTCTAAATACTAGGTTTCGATCAATAATCGAGTATTCTAGTACCTTCCGTGACTAGAAAGTTTTGAAATTTTGTACTTAACGTTCTGCTTTGAGATATCATGAGCAATATGGTATCAATAAGTAGACAGAAAATATGAGTGTCACTTTATCATTTAACTAAAAATGTTAAGTGTTAATAGGTAGTTTGTGTTTTTTCAGGAATAGGCGATGGACGTGGATGCCTTGAAGCTTGATTTGAAGTCTTGGAAGCTGTTTTTTACTCTGTACAAGTTGGCGGAGTTGGGTGCTTCCAGCCGAACTGTTAAGGTGTCCACGGAGTATCTAGCCGAAAAACTCGGGGCGTCCCAGCAGACAGCATCCCGTCACCTCATAAACTTAGAAGAGATGGGGTGGATCAAACGAACCATAACTCCGGAGGGCTGCTTAACAAGAATAACCAGCCAAGGCGTCGCCGAGCTAAAGAAACTGTACTCTGAGCTGCGGTTGATATTTGAGTCAGCTTATCCCCCATCAATAACCTTGGAGGGCACCCTTTTCACCGGGTTGGGGGAGGGAGCCTACTACGTAACCAAGGAGGGCTACCGCAAACAGTTCATGGAGAAGCTAGGTTTCGATCCATACCCAGGCACACTTAACCTCAAGCTGACATCCGAGTATGACATAAAATCGCTGTCAGAACTGGAAGCCTACCCCGCCATAGAACTGGACGGCTTCGAGGACGAATCCAGAACTTTTGGCCCAGTGAAATGCTACCCGGCAATAATAAACAACAAAGCGAAAGGCGCCGCCATCCATGCTCTGAGAAGCCATTACAGTTCATCCGTGCTGGAGATTGTTTCGCCGCATTATCTTCGAAGCCTACTGAAACTGAAAGACGGGCACAAAGTGAAAGTGGAAATCCTGATCTTGCCCTAATCCAGCGTTCTATTTGTTGAATGACTCTACGATCTTTCGCATGATCTTCGAGGAACTGTCCAGTTCTCTCTTCCCGAATCTTCCAATCTTCACAACTTCAACGGCAAGTTTTTCTTTCTCTATTGCCTTCAGCACTTCCTTTTCTATTCCGTCTTGGTCGTGACCCACGGCTATTATGTCCGGTTTTATCTTTTCAATCACTTTGCGTATGCTAAAAGCATCCAAACCCAGAATCGCCTCATCCACCACCTTCAGCGACTCCACAAGCGCCCTCCGCTGATCCTCAGGCATAACAGGCTTTTTCCCCTTCCTCGCCTTAACAGTGCTGTCCCTGGCAACTATAACCACCAACTCCGCGTCTTTGCCTCCCGCCTTTTTTGCCTCCTCCAGAAATCTCACGTGACCTAGATGAAGCAGATCAAAGGTTCCCGAAGCCAGCACAACTCTTTTTTTCTTTTTTGTCACCATGAGAACTCCACGGCTCCTAGCAGTCGCAGGGCATCCAGCAGTCCCTCACAGTAGGCAACGGAAGTGAGGCTTGTTTCCAGTTTGCCTTTCTCCTGATAATATTTTGCGTCTTCCAGATAACGTTTAGCCCAGTCAAATACTGTCTTTGTTTCCTCTTCGTTGAGGTGCACATCTGCGGGTATTTCTCCAATTTCTTGGATGACCCGCTCAGCGCCCCGAATATACTTTGTAGCTAGTTCTTCAACTGTCATTCAGCCATCCTCCTGACCTCTTCAGGTGCATCTGCAAGGGTGATGAGGGCTTCGGCTTCCATGAAATGCAGTTTACCCGGAAAAATGAGCGTGTGTGGAGGAGCACCGAAATCGTAGTTTATCACTTCTGCTATGTAGCCTGCCTTCACTATTGGTTCAGATGAGCCTGCCCTCGCCACTCCAATAACCAACGTTTTTGGGGTGACAACCTCTTCTTTCCTCTGTTTCTCCATTTCCAGAAGCGTCTGCAGCGCCTCCTTGATGGTCAAGTATCTCTGTTCCTTCGCTTTTATGTCTAGGTAGCACATGGTGTGAAGTCCCCTTTTCCTGTTTTCCCTGATCACCATATACGGGGTTTCGGAGACAAAACCCTGCTCAGAAAACGGAATCGTAACCGCCTTCCCAAACTTGTAATTCTGCAACCCCGAAATCCCCCTCACCGCTGAAACAACAGAAGCACCATGTACAACCCGCGTCTTGATCCCCATCTTTTCTGCGCGGATCCGCAAATCCACATGAGTCGTGGCAATCAACGGGTCTCCCGGAACCAAAAACGCTACTTTCCCCCTTTTAGCTGCTTCAAAAAGCTGTTGCCCCTCTTCCTCCTCTAAGACTCTTCGCGAAACAACCTTAACCGCCTTCCCTATAATTTCCTCAAGTTTCCAAATAGAGAATCCCAGCATCAGGCTTGTGTAGAATTCGGCAAAAACAACGTCTGCCTCTTTCAGTTCCTCAAGCCCCCTAAGTGAAATGTCTTTTTCGTCATACAAGCCTAATCCAATGAATACGAGTTCGTTCAAAGCCTTCCGCTCCCATCTAAACTACAGTCTTTCGGCAACAAAAAATATTAGGGTAACTGTTTTCTCAATAAGAGGATGCGTTTGAGTGGGCCCGTAGCTCAGCAAGGCAGAGCGGCGGACTGGTCCTGCGGGACTAGGTTGAGGCTCTTAACCCGTAGGTCAGGGGTTCAATTCCCCTCGGGCCCGCTTC
>Ga0209427_10004399_pt1 | contig 16295 bp, 19 predicted proteins | sample DeeMarSWOR136_30_FD_187465 | JGI IMG/M metagenome (GOLD analysis project Ga0209427, IMG submission 187465) | Marine sediment microbial communities from White Oak River estuary, North Carolina - WOR-1-36_30 (SPAdes) (version 2) | ecosystem: Environmental > Aquatic > Marine > Intertidal zone >...
ATTTTTCCAATAATTTATTTCATGATTTTGAGATAACCTTCTTTTTAATTCTAAAAATACTGAGTTTTCAAATAGTCTTCCCATATCCATTTTTCCACTAATTGTGTGCATAAAACCTGTGTCTCCAAGATAAGATTTCCTTGGATATTGCGATCTATCCTTAATATTATAAGAAAAGATTGGAACAAAGAAAAACAAATAACTTTCCTGTGAGTTTTTTTCAAGGTTAAGAATGGTTTGTTTTCCAATTTTATAACCAAGAGTTTTAAAAAAATTCAGACATTTTGAAGCAGAAAAATAAGATGTATCAATAACATATTTACCAAACAGTTCTACAACAGATATATTTTCTCTTGAAATCTCAGCGACATCTAATCCGATTATGTCCCTAAAATAAGAGTTAGAAATACTTATTTTATCTGTTTTGTTATTTATTAAAACTATTTCAGGAAATCCTCCAAGGATTATATGTTCATCAAGTGCTCTTTTTACTTTTCCTATACCAATAATTGTTTTTTCTAATTTAATTTTATTGAATTGAAGAAATTCATTAAATGATAAAGGATAAAGTTCCTGAATTAATATTCTTCCCCTGAGTGGTTTACTTGGAATTGTTAAACCTTTTCTTGATGAGCTAACAATAATTTTTAATTTACCTTTTAACATCTCATGAGATCTTGACAGCCATCCTGCCCAATCATTAACATTTGTTATTTCATCAAGTAAGAGATATCCTGAATCACCAAACCATGCAAGTATATCATCAAGAACCTCTTTTTTATCTTTTATTCTGCTATCTTCTAAGTTCACATATCTAGCCTTTTCATTCTTTTTTTCAAGCATCTGACGTAGAAGAATCAACAAACTTGTTTTACCAGATCTACGTATCCCTGTAATAGCAATAATTTTTAATTTAGAAGTGTTTATAAGAAAATTTAAATCAATATCTCTTTGTTTAAGTTCTTTTTTCTGTGCATATATGTCCCATTCTTCATATATTTCTTCCATATTATTGTTTTAATAGAAAACAATATTTAAACTTTTCTGTTTTTTATTAGAACAATTTGATATTTTGAATAATATTACTAATGGTTAAAAATTTAAAAAAAAATTGAATTTTATAAAGAAAAAACTGAGTTCAGATCTCGTCTTGTCTTATAGATGTCAGGATGATTTATAGCCAAAAAAATCATTAAGAAATTCCTATTTTTCATAATATTTTTTAGAAAACCATATAAATCTTCTTCTAATTGCAATAAATCGAATTATTGGATTGGGGGAAGGTAAATTCTAATTAATTTGGAAAAAAGGAGATTCTTAAAATATCTACTTTTTGCCGATTTATACTTCCCACAGGGATTTAGCAATGTTGCTGTTCCACTGACTTCCTTATATTTCATAAACCTGGAAATACCTGTTGAATATATTACAGTCATTATTGGTATTGGTTTGATTCCTTGGATTATTAAATTTGCATGGAGCGGGATTATTGATAAACCCATTATAATCATTAAGTCTTTTCCTCGAATTCTTGGGAAAAATGAGATTTGTATTTTTTATTTTGCTGTATATTTAATATAAAAATTCAATGCATAAAATATTTAACCACAATGCATTATTGTATACATATGAAACATAAATTTATTATATTGTTAGTTACCATCACACTATCCATAGTTTCATTCCAAGGATGCATGGATCAAAATAATTCAAAATCAATACTAGTTACGGCCCCATTAAATACCTTAGGACTAGAACCAAATGACCTCCCTGAAAATATTTTTCCAATAGAAGAAAGGTATAATGATACAGAACAAATTGATATTTTTGATGAAAATATTACTAAACTTGAGGAGTACACAGTCGATTATCGTTACACTGAAAATGATTCTTTTTACGTTCTTCTTGAGTTGAGAAAAATAGTATCTATAGAAGATACAATAAAAGCATTTGAGGCTCAAAAGAGTGTATTAATTGAATACTATGGTTCTATCATGGAAGAAATTCCAATAGAAGAAATTGGTGATGAATCGATAATGGTGAAGGTAGGTACAAGGTACCATTTAATTCTCAGAATATACAACGTTATATTAACAATTACTACTGCTGTGGATATTGAAATAACTGAACAAGATATTATTAATTATGTGACAATTATTACAAACAATATCGAATCAAGTATAAAATCATAAATTACTATTAATAATTTGAATTAATTAGCCTTAATTTAAACTAATTTCTAAACTAAAAAAATAATTTGTACTCAAAGAATTTATTATCTAATATAATTTAGTTTCCTGTTATTATCTCATGGATTTTTTACAAATATATCCTCAGCGAAAAATATATAATTAAAGTTTTGATTGGCTAGGATATGAAACACATATTTTTTATCTTACTAGTTACGTTAATGTTTTCTACAATTATTTTACAAGGATGTGTAGATCAAAATAACTCAGGATCTAAATTAGTTACTGCCTCTCTAAATACGTTAGGATTTAAATCAAATGAACTTCCTTATACTATAATCAAACAAAATGAAACTTTTAATAACACAGAAATATTTGTTGAATTTCCCCAAAATGTTACTGTAAGGTTTTTAGAAGTATACAGAGTCGAATACGTTATAAATGAAACACAAATCCTATTGACTCTCGATATGAAAAAATTAAATTCTACAGATGTGGCAAAGGAACAATTTGAAAGAGAAAAAATTGATTTATCAGACTCAAATTATGACATAATTACAGCAGAAACAATTGGTGACGAATCAATTGTGGGTAGAGATCGTGATCTTTATCTAATAATTTTCAGAAAATATAACATCGTAGCGACAATAATTCCTTCCGTATACAAGGGTTTGTCAATACAAGATTTCATTGACTATACAAAAATCATTGTAAATCATATCGAATCAAGTGTATAAACATAAATTTCAATCTATTTCTATTAATTAAAAGGCTGAAATAAGTCATATTATATTTCAGAGTTAAACGTTTTTTAAAATATTTATTACGTAATCATAGAATTTGTTGACTGTGTTGACTTGTACTTGTTCCTCTGGAGAATGAGGATATTTAATAGTTGGTCCTATAGAAATCATGTCCATTCCAGAAAATTTCTCACCAATAATCCCGCATTCTAAACCAGCATGAATAGCTTCAACTTTTGGCTCTTTACCGTACATTTCTTTGAAGATTTTTTTTGATACAGCCAATATGTTCGACTTTAGATTAGGTTTCCAACCTGGATATGATATATTTTCAGTGACCTTTGCATCTGAGAGTAATGCTATTGCTTTTATTCTATCACGAAAATCCTGTAAGGATGACTTGATAGAACTTCTTGAACTCAAACCTATTAGTAAATTATTTCCGTCTAAAGCAACTGTTGCAAGATTAGTAGAAGTTTCAACAAGATTAGGAATATCATAGCTCATTTTATCAACACCATGTGGCAGGCCGTGCAGTAGATTCAATGCTTTTATTTGGGATTCTTTATTGAGTGTAGTTTCAGGATTTTCAATAGCATCAATTTCTATTCTAAAATTCGGGTCAATTGGTTTAATCTCTTCTAAAATGACCTTTTCTTCTGCTAATAAACCAGATATTAACTTATTTTTGTTTGTGCTATCTATAGCAACTTTCGCATATGATTCACGCGGTATTGCATTGTGTTTATCTCCTCCTTTAATGTCAAAAATGTAAAAATCATGGGTTTGAGATGCTTTCCACAATAAACGCGTTAAGATTTTTATTGCATTACCTCTTTGTTCATGAATGTCTATCCCAGAATGCCCTCCTCTTAATCCTGAAACTTTAACTAAAATGCTTTTTGTATTCTTAGCTATAGGTTTTTTTGTAATTGGTAGTGTTATCTTTGAATCACCACCACCTGCACATCCTACAGTTATTATTCCAAAGTCTTCGCTATCTAGATTCAGCATTATTCTCCCTTTAAGCATATCTGATTTTAAGGCAAATGCCCCAGTAAGACCTGTTTCCTCATCTACAGTAAATAATGCCTCAATAGGCCCATGATTTAAGGTCTTATCCTCTAATATTGCCAAACTAGTAGCAATACCCATTCCATTATCTGCTCCAAGAGAAGTGCCATCAGCAGTGAGTACATCACCTTTTAGCTTGAGTTTTATTGGATCTTTTGAGAAGTCATGATCAATATCGCTGTTTTTCTCACAAACCATGTCCATATGACCTTGCAAAATAACAACAGGTTTATTTTCCATCCTAGGACTAGCAGGTTTCAAAATAACAACATTACCAGGTTTATCAGTTTTAATTTTTAGTTCAAGTTTTTCAGCAAAATCTATTATATATTTTCTAATTTTCTCTTCATGCTTTGAACACCGAGGTATCTTTCGGATTTCGTCAAAGTATTTCCATAATAATTTTGGTTCTAAATTCTCAACAACTGACATAACTATGCCCCCCTTGATTTAGAATTCGATAACAGAATAAATAATAAAAAATGTTCGGTAAGAATATTGAATAAGTTATTTTTCGAATTTATTTGTTGAAATAGTTTATATAATACTCGACTATTTACAAGGATAAACGGAGGAAATTTTATGGATTGGGGAATGAAAAACAGATTATCAAAAATAATAAAACCAAAAGATGGGCATACGGTTATGCTTGCTGTTGATCATGGATATTTTATGGGCCCCACAACTGGACTTGAAAAACTTGATCAAATGGTAAAACCACTTATACCATATGCTGATGTGCTTATGCCAACAAGAGGTGCCCTGAGGAATTATATTCCACCTGAGACGGATATTCCAATTTGTTTAAGAGTATCTGGGGGTACAAGCATTCTGAATGAAACAAATCTACTACATGAAGGAATCATAGTGTCAATAGAAGATGCAATCAGACTAAATGTTTCTGCTGTTGCTTTCTCAATTCTTGTGGGACAACCATTTGAAAGAGACACACTTTTGGGATTTACAAAAATAATAGATGAAGCAAACCGATATAATATTCCTGTTCTTGCAGTAACAGCCGTTGGACGTGGACTTGGAAAAGATGCAAAATATCTCTCGCTTGCATCTCGTATCGCGGCAGAGCTCGGGGCTAGCATCGTCAAGACATATTTCTGCAAAGACTTTGAGAAAGTAGTTGAAACTTGCCCTGTTCCTATTGTAATAGCAGGTGGAAAAAAGATTCCAGAAAAAGACGCCTTACAAATGGCTTATAATGCCCTTCAAGCAGGAGCAATTGGAGTGGATATGGGTAGAAATATTTTCCAAAGTTCTAACCCTGTAAAAATGATTAAGGCAGTAAATGCTGTTGTTCACCAAAAAGCAACACCAAAAGAAGCTTATGAAATATTCAAATCCAATAAATAATAGTCAAATTTATTTGAACTTCTGTTTAAAAATAAATTTCTCAAAGAAATTATTGACAGTCATAGGTGAAATAAAATGAAAATGCGCGTTGCAATGTACTATAACAACAACGATGTCCGAATCGAAAAAATATCTGTACCAAAGATAAGCGATAATGAGATGCTTGTAAAAATTTTTTCAAGTGGAATTTGTGGTAGCGATGTTTTAGAATGGTACCGTATCAAAAAAGCACCTAGAGTACTTGGTCATGAGATATCTGGAGAGATTGTAAAAGTTGGAAAAAATGTGAAAAAATACAGAATAGGGGACAGGGTATTTGTTTCACATCATGTACCATGTAACACTTGTAGATTTTGTCTTGAAAATAAACATACTCTATGTGATACATTGCATTCGACCAATTTTGATCCTGGTGGTTTTGCAGAATACATTCGAATTCCTAAAATAAATGTGGAAACAGGGGTTTTTATACTACCACACGAAATTTCTTATGACGAGGGTGTTTTCATAGAGCCGTTAGCATGTGTTGTACGTGGATTAAAAATTGTGAATTTTAAATCAGGCCAGAGTATTCTTATTATTGGGAGTGGGATTTCTGGTATTCTTCATATAAAACTCGCCCAAGTGTTAGGTGCGAGTAAGATAATATCAGTTGATATCAACGATTACCGATTGAAAATGGCAAAAAAACTTGGAGCAGATGTAACAATACATGCAAATAAAGACGTCCCAGAATTGATAAAAAAACACAATAAGGGTTGTTTGACAGATCTAGTAGTAACCTGTACTGGAGCTGTTTCTGCAGTGGAACAAGCATTGCAGACAGTTGATTGGGGTGGGACCATTCTTTTTTTTGCTCCAACTGAGCCTAAAGTAAAAATACCTTTTCTACTCTTTGATCTATGGAACAAAGGTGTAACTATGGTTTCTACATATGCTGGAAGCCCTAAAGATATTGAAAATGCTATTGAACTAATAAGATCTAAAAAGGTTAAGGTTACCGACATGATAACCCATAAACTTCCTCTCTCAGAAACCGGTAAAGGATTTAATATTGTCTCCAAAGCACAAGATTCACTTAAAGTAATAATTTATCCGCAAAAATAAATTATTTTTACTCGTTTTTACCTTTTTCATCCTCCAACTTGTACTCTCCAGGTTTAATACTAGGCTTTTTTTCAGCTAGATAATAAAATAATGCAAAAAACACAATAATAGCAAAGATAAAAATGACTATAAATAGAATTATTGCTGCAATAATTATACTTGGAACTAAAACCGCCACAAGCCATTCAAGCATGCCAATAAGTACACCAAAGAAATAAAAAATTCCAAGAATAACACCTGCAACAATTAAAGCTGCCAATAAAGCTGCTGCTAAGCCTTTAATCATTTACCTAACGTCTCCCTTAATATTGTACCAGCTAATCCCCCGCTAGCACCAGAACCACTGCTACGGGTTGGTAGAAACGGTGCTAACGCCGTAGCAAGATTAGAAAGATCCAATGATTGCAATATTACATGGCCTGGACCGCGAAGAGTAGTTATAAACAATCCTTCACCACCAAAAAACATTGTTTTAATACCTTTAACCCGCTCGATATCATATGAAACAGTATTGTCCCATCCAACAACACTACCTGTATCAACCTTCAAAACTTGATCAGGTTTGAGATCAAACTCAACAAAATCACCACAAGCATGAACAAATACCTTGCCTTTTCCTGATAATTTTTCAAGGATAAATCCTTCTCCACCAAAAAAAGCAGCACCTAATCTTTTTTGAAAAGCTATACTCATTTCAACAGAGTCTTCAGCACATAAGAAGGCATCCTTTTGAGCAAGAAATTCTCTACCACCTGTTATCTCGACGGGTTTGATAGTCCCTGGAACATTTCCACCAAAAGAAACAAGACCTGTTCCACCTACCGATGTAAATTCGGTCAGAAACATTGTTTCGCCTGCAAATTTCCTACCAATACCTTTTAAAAGTCCCCCTCTCATCTTAGCCTCCATTTTGATATTCTCACTCATATATACCATCGAACCCGCTTCAGCATAAATTTTTTCATTTGGTTGAACCTGAATAGTAACCAGCTGCAAATTATCTCCAGATATTTTATATTCCATAAAAATCACCAATCCGTTTAATATTTTGTAATACTAAATTTACCCTAAAAACTTTGTGATATAATATTGAATTTAATTCAGGCATCAAAAGTTTATAATTAATAAGATTATTTCATGGCGAAATGAAAAAACTAAAAGCCCTATGGGATTTAATGAGACTAGAACATGGAGTCATGATTGCAATTGCAATAATTATTGGTGCTTTGATATCAGGAAAAACATTTCCTGTTTTTGATAAGTTTATACTCACTTTTTTCATGGCGTTGTTTCTTGAAGGAAGTACGTTTGCGCTAAATGATTATTACGACCTAGATATTGATAGGAAAAATAAAAGAAATGATAGGCCTTTAGTTAGAGGAGATCTTTCTCCAAAAATTGCATTATACCTATTTTTTATATTTTTTCCATTAGGGATTGCACTATCTTATCTTGTTAACTTTACCTGTTTTGTTATTGCACTTGTTACTGCAATTTTTGCCTTGATTTATGATGCCTATTTAAAAAAGATAAAATTGCTAGGTAATTTTTTTATAGCCTATGTGATGGCTATTCCTTTTATTTTTGGAGGAGCTTCAATTCTGAACGAAAATAACTTTAATATTAGCATGCATCCTGCAATTTTTGTTGTTGCATTAATAGCTTTTTTATCAGGTGCTGGAAGAGAAATTATGAAAGATGTTATGGATTTTGAAGGCGATAAAGCACAAGGAGTTAAATCATTTCCAAAGTACATCGGTATTCGTAAGTCAAATTCACTTTCTGCATTTTTTTATATTATTGCGGTTGTATTAAGTTTTTTTCCATTTTTCTTAAATAATTTTATTTTTTATTATCAAAATTATTACTATCTTGTTCTAGTGCTCATTACAGATGTCTTGCTTTTATTCATGTCTGTACAGTTAATTTTTTGTAAGAAAGCAAATGTAAAATTCTATAGAAAATTTACATTATTGGCAATGTTTATAGGTCTTATAGCTTTCTTGGTTGGTGCTTTTACTGGATAAAGTGAGCAGTATATGTTTCAAAGTGACATTGTTGGAGTTGTACTTGTTTATTTTTATGTTGCTATTCTTTTAATTTTTACTGAGAAAATATTGTCAAAAAAATATCGATTAGTGAGTAGAAAAATTCTTCATATTTTAACAGGCAATATTGCTTTTATTCTACCAATTTTTCAAACTAAAGAAGTAATGGCTTTTATTGCAGCAGGTCCATTTATAATTTTTACTTTTTTAATGAGCCCTTATTCACCTATTAAATCAATTAGGGGAGAAACCTCAAAATCAGGCCATGGGCTAGGTCTTGTATATTATGCTATTGCATGGACTATTTTAGCATATTTCTTTTTTGATTTTAAAGTGATAATTGCCATTGGTATTTTGGCAATGTCATATGGTGATGGATTTGCTTCACTTGTGGGTATTAAATATGGTAAGAAAAAATACAAGATATTTAAGGATGTTAAAAGTTTCTTGGGATCAACTGCTATGTTTGTTTTCACTTTTATTTTGATGATAATTGCTATATTTTATTACGGGTTTTTTGATTCAACCATTGTAAAAATAACGATTGAGATGCTAGCTCTGCTTTTAGGCATTGCAGCTATTTCGGCATTCGTTGAAGGAATAACTCCTATGGGATTGGATAATCTTTCGGTACCATTGGTAACAGCTACGTTATACTGGATTGTGTTGTGATGAATGTACGTTTAATTATTGTTGACGGATTAGATGGAGTAGGGAAGGATACTCATGCTAATTTAATACGAGAAAGATATGAGAATCGAGGAGAAAAAGTCATTATTCGTTCTCATCCCGAGTCAGATAATTATTTTGGTATAAAAACAAAAAAAGCATTATTAGGGAAAGGAAAACTTAATCGGCTGAAGGCGTCTGTTTTTTATGCTTTTGATGTCCTTAGGTCAATCAGACTCTATTATAGGCAGCCTAATCATGATACTATTATTTTAGTTAGGTATCTAATGGGGATTGCGTATCTTCCTAAAGTCTCAGGAAGGATAGCTTATAAGGTTTTTGCGAAGTTGGTTCCTACCTCTGAATATATGTTTTTTTTAGATGCTACTCCTGAGGTATTAATGGAGAGGATAAAGAAAAGAAAACAGAAGGAGATGTTTGAAACTTACGATGCTCTCCTGCGGGTTAGAAAAAAGGCTTTAGATCTTGCTGAGAATTGGCATATTATTGACACCACTGATTCGATTGAAAAAACGTATGAAAAAATCGAAATTATTTTAAACTCTCTTGATGAAAATAAATAAATTATTAATGCTAGATTTTATAATATAATAAGATTTATATACTGTTAAATTAATATATATTTAACGGATGGGGGAATTTTTTCTCTCTCTCCTCACTACCTCCTCCACGCTTCCCCATCCGACATATTTAACTGAAAAATTTTAAAACAATTTCTTTCAAATGAGGAACAGTATTATAATTTATTATTTCTAAAGGAAAAATCCATTTTAATTCACTATGCTCCCAGTCGATTTTTACTTTGTCCTTTTTATAAACAGAAAATAAAAAAGGAAACACTATCCAATCATACTTTTTACCCTCATAAAAGTCAGTAAATTTAACCGGATCAATTCTTCTGATCAATTTAAAATTTTCTTCTTCTAAACCAACTTCTTCTTTAATTTCCTTAATAGAAGTTTCCAAAGGTGTTTCTCCTTCTTCAATATAACCAGCGACTCCTCCCCATAATCCCTTATATGTTCTAACCTTTAAACTTCTTTTTAAAATTAAAATTTTACCATTATGTTCTAAAAGGCATGTAACCACCTTATGCATATCAAAACCTTTTAGAAATATAATCTAACACAGATTCAAATACAGCCCGCCCATCCCCAATTGAATTGTTAAGTCCAGTCTTTGTCCAATTAGGATGTTGATATTTATAAAAAGTTCTTTCAGGATGTGGCATCAACCCAAACACAGTTCCCTGATAATTGCAAATTCCTGCAATATTTGAAATTGAACCGTTTGGATTCCATGGATATCCTGCATAGTTTCCATCAGGATCAACAAATCTAAAAACTATTTGATCGTTATCTTCGAGTTTTTTTAAATACTCTTGTTGTTCATCCAATGAAAATAATAATTTTCCTTCAGCATGAGCGCTAGGAATTAAAAGAATATCGTTTTTTGGAATTTTAGAAGTAAAAATACATTTTCCATTATTTTCATGTTTAAGCAAAGTAGGTCTACATTCAAATCTATTAGAATCATTAAGGTACAAGCAAGCACTTGGCGAAGAGGGTATAGTATCATCAAAACCAGGTAACAAACCAAGTTCTATTAAAACTTGAAAGCCATTACATACTCCTATTATTGGATATTCTTGTTTAATAAACTCGATTAAATCCTTCTGTAATTTACTTTTAATCCGGGCTGCAAAAATCGCCCCCGCTCTTATATAATCACCAGCTGAGAATCCACCAGGAATCATTAAACATTGATATTGAAAAACATCCCTTCTTTCGTCCCTATTACAATCCATATTTAACAACTGTTTTAAATGTAAAAATTCAGGACTTGCCCCTAATCTTTTAAATGCGTCAAAAGACTCCTGCTCACAGTTCGTGCCTTCAATTCTTAGTACACCAACTTTAATATCCTTTATTTTCACCTTTTTCACCAAATAATTAAAACAAATCACTACTCTATTATATCAAGTTTTTTTTGAAATTTAACCAATTGTGACAAACATGTGTAGAAAATAATATAATATTAAAGATGCGTTTCCAAAAAAGATTATTGTAGCGATACCAATTTATATCAAAACACTCCTATTAAAAAAATAAAACGAATTTAGATATCCAAAAAAGGAGAAAATAACTATGAAACATGTTCATCATAAAGAAGTAAAATTAGAAAAGCCAAATGAGCAGGGAATTAAAGACGTAATGGTGCGATGGCTAATATCAAAAAAAGACGGAGCGGAGAATTTTGCCATGCGTCTTTTTGAGATTAAACCAAACGGATATACGCCGTTACATCAACATGATTGGGAACATGAAGTATTTGTTCTAGAAGGAAACGGAGCTGTTAAAAATAAAACAGACGAAGAATCATTTAAAACAGGTGATATTTTCTTTGTTCCACCTATGGAATGGCATCAGTTTTTAAATACAGGAAATGAAACGTTGAAATTTCTCTGCATAATACCCTATAAAAAATAAAACGATGGTTACTTTGCCTAAAATTGAAAAAGGAATTAAAAGGACTGAACAAGAAGTTTTAAAATGTAGAAAATGTAATCTAAGTAAAACAAGAAACAACCCTGTTTTTGGAGAAGGTTCTTTTGATGCGAAAGTAATGTTTATTGGCGAAGCTCCTGGAAAAAATGAAGATAGACAAGGAAGACCATTTGTCGGAAAAGCTGGTATAATACTTGATGAACTATTACAAACAATAACACTTGAAAGAAATCAAGTTTACATTACCAATATTATAAAATGTCGACCACCAAAAAATAGAAACCCTTCAGCAAAGGAAATTAAAACATGTACACCATATTTAGATCAACAAATTACAAGGATTCAACCATTAGTAATTGCCACTCTTGGTAATTTTGCCACAACCTATATTCTTGAAAAATTTGGTTTTCAAAAAGAAAAAATTGGGGATATCCATGGTAAAATATTTTACATAAAAAAATTAGATTTTAACACAATGTTAGTTCCCTTATATCATCCTGCTACTGCAATATATAACCCTAATAAAAAAAGTGTTTTAATCGAAGATTTCAAATCCATTTCAAAAGCGCTTAAAAAATCATAAAATCAGATTTTTTATTCACGATAATAAACAATAATGTAGCTAACCAAAATTATTTTTTGTAATAAATTACCAGAAAGTAAAATTTATAATGTAACCTATTTTACGGTTGGGCTGTGTGCTTAGCAATACCCGGAAAAGTAATTTCAATCGATAAGAAAAAAGAGTATGCATCCATCGACTACGGAGATGGTACAAAACGCAATGTAAACGTGTCTCTAGTAGACGTTAAAATTGGAAACTACGTCCTGGTTCACGCTGGTTTTGCAATCCAAGTAATAGACGAGAAAGAAGCAAACGAAACACTAGAATTGTTTAGAGAAATGTTATCAACTGAGGAGGAGAAATAGTGTTCTCACTTCGTGATAAAAATCTTGCTAATGAAATAGTTACTAAGATAAAAAAATTAGATGTAAATCTAAAGTTTATGCATGTATGTGGAACTCATCAAGATACTCTTGTTAAACACGGCCTGGATGTTTTATTAAAAAAATGCGGTGTAAAAATAGGTCAGGGACCAGGTTGTCCAGTTTGTGTTACTACTCCAAAGGAAATTGAAGAGATGCTTATATTAGCTCGAAATGGAAAAACTGTTGCGACTTTTGGTGATATGGTTAATGTCCCAGGTGAACGCTCATCTTTACAGAATATGAAAACGGAAGGTTGTGATGTTCGAACGGTTTATAGCATCGAAGATGCTGTTTCTATTGCAAAAAAAAATAAAGATAAAGATGTTGTTTTTATGGCTGTTGGTTTTGAAACAACTGCACCAACAACAGCTTCTACTCTTCTAAATAAACCACCTAATAATTTTTCTGTTTTAAGTTGTCATAGAATAATTCCACCTGCATTGAAAGCTATTTTAGATATGGGTGAATTGAAGATAGATGGTTTTATCGAGCCAGGTCATGTATCTACAATTATAGGCTCAAAACCTTACGAATTTATTTCTAAGGATTACAAAATTCCTCAGGTAATCGCTGGTTTTGAACCTATTGATTTGCTCATGGCGGTTTGGATACTTGTTCAACAGATTGTAAATAAAAAAGCTGTAGTTGAAAACGAATATATACGAGCAGTAAAAAAAGAAGGCAATATTAAAGCTCAAAAAGTAATGAATAAAGTTTTTGAATTAGTAGACATCAAATGGAGAGGCTTTCCCGTTATTCCTAAATCTGGTTTACAACTAAGGAATAATTTTGAATCTTATGATGCAAGAAAGATATACGAAGAAGAACTTACGGAAATAAATAGTAAAGCGTTCAAAGAACCTCCAGGGTGTCGCTGTGGAGATGTATTAAGGGGACTTATATCGTCTAAACAATGCCCACTGTTTGGAAATAAATGTAAGCCAAATTCCCCTGTTGGCCCATGTATGGTAAGTATTGAGGGGAGTTGCAATATTGAATTTCGATATGCAAAAAATTCATAGAAGAACTAAGTTTAACTAATTTTAGAACGAAGTTTGAATAAGATTAATGTTACAAAAAGAGAAAAACCATAGGCATAAACACTGCCCCATAATATACCATACAAAGGATATAAAAAATGTATAGTGGTGGCATAACACATAACACTAGATATACCTAAAATCATGGATTTAGCCATACCAGCTGCAAATTCTGGACCATGTTCATGTGTCGCTATCAACATTGTTGATGATAAAATCGCCGGAAATACAGAAAATATACCACTAATAACCTCTCCAATATTTGAAAGCATAACTGAAATTGAAATTACTAAACCTGCAAGAATACCACGAAATGCTATTTTCTTTGAAGTATAATGAACCATTACATTACCAATCGATGGAATCTTTTTAAAACATTCAAGAAAAGTAAAAGTTAAAAGGAGTGATATAAAAAATATCGCAAGTGAAACAAATATGTTTGTAATGTTAAAAATAAAAAGCATTGATGACAATATTATCCATACAGTAAATGATAATATAAAAGCTTCAAAAATTGACCGTTGAGCAAAAAGGGAGAAAAAAAACAAGAAAATAAGATTAACACCCAATTCTGCAGGAACTACAGCGACTGATAAAGATGCAAAATCAACACCTTTATTTAATGAAATAAAAATAAAAGCTATGACAATTGTGGATGGTAAAGTGCCAAAAATTCCCCCTATTTTAGTACCATATCTTTCAGCTATAAAAATTATTAAAATAACAATAAAAGCTGAAAGGATAAAGGGAATGAATGCCTGAAATAGTAAATCAACCATGAAGGCAGGGGATTGAGTAAGTATATAAAATATTTTTTTAACTCTTTATTTTAATTTTTTAAAACAATGTAAAACAAAGTATTACTGAATAATATTAAACGACACAATAAATATCTTTTACAACAATTAAAAAAGTGCTCTGTTATATTTAAGGATTCAACGAATGTCTCCTTCAACTTCTTTCTTTTCCTTTTTTCTAGTTATTATTTCGATTTTTCTTTTAAGAATTGTCATGTCTCTTTTATCTATCTTTGGTACCGTATGAAAGTATCTCTTGTTTTTTGGAACCCTGTATCTTGGTCTCATATCCCTCTTCAAAGAAAATAAAACATAACGTATTATTTAAAAGTAATGATATAAATAATTGTTCTATTAGATTTTTAAATCATAAGATTGCCTAAAAATTTTTTCTATTCTTTGTATTAAATCTGTTGTGTCAAACGGTTTTTCTATATAATCTTCACCTAACCCGCCTCCAGTAGTTTTTGCCAATGTCCTACTCCGGGCAGTCAAAAAAATAATAGGAATATCTTTCCATACTTCATTTTTTTTCAAAATTTTTGCAAGTTCCAATCCGTTAATTTCTGGCATCATTATATCTAATAATATTAAGTCAGGAATTTCGTTTTTTTCTAAAAGCTGAACGCAGTTTTTTGCACTATTTGCACTAATAATATCGTATTCTTTATCAAAGTTTTTTAAAATTTGATTAATTGTAAATATTTGATCTGGGTTATCATCAACTACCATAACCTTTTTCAATTCCCATACCCCTGGACTATTAAACTGCTGTTTCACATCATTGTATTTATTTTATTTATTTTTTTCCTTGTTTTTTATGTTGATGGAAGGGTAAAAAACATTGTTGTGCCTTTACCTTTACCATTACTTTCTGCCCAAATACGACCTCCATGTTTTTCAACAATACTTTTACAAATAGAAAGACCAAGACCGGTAGAATTATGATCATGGCGTGACCAGTCTGCCTTGTAGAATTCCTCAAAAATATGAATTAATTCTTTCTTATCTAAACCAATGCCTGTATCCTTAACCGAAACAGTAATCCAATTACCAATATCTTGTGCATCAACAGTTATATTTCCGCCTTTTTTACTATATTTAACAGCATTGTTAATAAGATTTTCAAATAATTCACTAAACATGTTTTTATCTACACTCACAGTTGTTTTTTTTTCAATATTGTTTTTTATCTCGATTTTATTTTCATTAAAGATATGCATATTATTTTCAATGACCTTATTGATTTCTTCATAGAGTGTAGTAGTTTCTAAAGATAATCTTGTATTAGGAGAACTAATTTTTGCAAGGTCAATTGTTTTTTCAACCAAGTTGTTTAAATAATTAACATTTCGGAGGATTACTCCTAGTTCTTCTTTAAGTACAGGATCTTGTTCTTTTTCTTCTATTGCAGGCAACAAAGCTATAAGCGGTGTTAATGGTGATCTTAAATCGTGACTGAGTTGAATAATAAACGCATCTTTTTGTTTAAGCAGATTTTCAACTTCAAATGTCCTTTCTTTCACCTTTTTTTCAAGGAGTTGGTTAAATTCTTTAAGTTTCTCATGTGCGTTTTTTAGTTCTTCTTCAGCCTTTTTACTCTCAGTAATGTCTCTGCCTGTTGCTTGTAAACCAATGTATTTGCCTTCTTTGTCGAAAATTGGTGCACCATTCCATTCTACTATCCTCCAACCACTAGGAGTTTTTTGCCTGTTTATTAACCCCTTTATTGTCTTCTTGGTTTT
>Ga0209427_10004401_pt1 | contig 16293 bp, 9 predicted proteins | sample DeeMarSWOR136_30_FD_187465 | JGI IMG/M metagenome (GOLD analysis project Ga0209427, IMG submission 187465) | Marine sediment microbial communities from White Oak River estuary, North Carolina - WOR-1-36_30 (SPAdes) (version 2) | ecosystem: Environmental > Aquatic > Marine > Intertidal zone >...
TAAGATTTTATAATTGGTTGAATGTAGTTTTCGTTTTAAAAATATTATTTCCTAAAATGAGCTATATAATCAAAGCGCTTCTTAATATTTGTTCGATCTTTTTTGTGACGCCTTTCCATGTATATTTCGTTTCAACTTCTTTCCTGGCGTTATTTCCTATTTTTTCAGACAGTTTACGGTTTTTCAAAAGGAAAAGTATTGCATTTGCTAATTCTTCTATGTTTCCTGGTTCAAATAAACATCCGGTTGTTTTATCCCTAATGATTGTAGGTATACTTCCACACGAAGATGTGACTATGGGTCTCCCGCAAGCCATATATTCGAAGAGCTTGATCGGCGAATAGAAGAAGCCAAATTTTCGTGTTTCGACATAAGCTGAAGGGTTATATGGAGCAGCTAATATATCACATACACTTAAATAACTAGGAACCTCGTTATATGGGACTAAATCCGTAAATATGAAATAGTTCTCTAAATTCATTCTACGTACCATAGGCAGAACTCTTACAGATGAATTCGGGCCAATCATTAAAAATCTAACTTGGTCAGTCTTTGAAATCACCTTTTTGCTTGCTTTTACCAAGTCTAGAACACCATGCCATTCGGCAAAGCAACCTGCATAACCTACTATTGAATAGTTCTCAAGCCCATATTTTCTTCGAATTCTTGTTCCATCTATTTCTGGAGTGAACATCTCAATATTTGCAGCAGCGGTGACAAGTTCTGTCTTACCAATATATTGCTTTGGAAGGATATCATAAGAGTAAGCAATAATTTTCCTAGCAATTTTTAAGGAAATTTCTTTAAAATTTGTCCCAATTATTTCTGAGACCATTGCGCGGCTGCTAAAAACACTTGCAATCGCTCCTGCACCTAACGAAGATCCACGTTCAAGAATAACATCAATTTTATGTTTTTTAACAATTTTAGCAATAATAATTGCAAAGTAAAGAGGAAACACATACTTTAGATATAGCATATAGAGTTTTATGAGGGTTGAACGGAATACGGATTGTTTTTGAACGGTTTTCTCTGTCATTATCTCTTCAAAATCTGAACGAGGTTTAATGGGGAATATAATGCCTCTGTAATGTCTATGAATGAATAGATTACCTATTTTTGCAATTTTTATCTCTGTGTTTGAGAGCCGTCGGCATATTACATGAACTTCGTTTCCCAAATTGACTAAATTTTTGGCGATTTCCATCGTATGTGTGCTAGATCCTCTAAAAAGTTGAGGAGCTACATCAAGAGCTACATACGCAATTTTCATAGGTTTCTTCTTTTCTATAGCCACTGAAAACACCCAAGATTGGAATCATATGATGCAATCGTGGTTATGATTTTAAAGGTTCATACGTAACTATGCTGGACAAAGTTAGAGAGTATGAAATTTACTTCAATTTGATAAGTATCTTTTCATGGATGCGAGTGAAAGTTGAGAAATGAGTTTTCAGTAGCAAAATCCCTTATTATAAAAGCGTGGAACACTGAAAGATACCTTTTCTTGGCGGTAATTCTTACTAATCTCTTCATTCTTTTTCCAGATTTTGTTCGTATTCCTTCTTACTTATTCTTGTTTAACATTGTACCGGGTTGGATATTTCTCAAATTATACTTACGTATCAAAATAGATAAAATTCGAATGGCAATTCTTTCCCTTTCATTAAGTATTATAATTGGCTCACTTCTGTTCCTTATTCAAGCTGTTATACTTGGCTACCTTTCTCCTCTCTTTAGTTTATTCTTTTTTGATATATTTCTTTTATTAGGGATAGTCTTGTCAAAATATCGAGAAACTTATGCTTATCAAGGGCATCTAATTTCTAAACATTCTTTATTGTTTTTACTCGCCTTAAGTGCTTTTAATTTGATTGCACACAGCGTATATTTGCTTTTAATCATAGTTTTCTCACCAGATAGCATTATTTTCGTTAGTAATCCCAGTGATTATTTTATGTATATTAGTTTCATCGAAGAATCACGAAAAGCGATGCCTCCACAATGGCCTGAGTTTTCTGGTACTCCACTCACCTATCCATGGCTTTTCATTATATTTTATTCTGGAATTGGCGAGTTAACAACTTTAAATTCGTTTTTTCTCGCGATTATAATGAATGGGATCTTGAGTACAGCACTAGGTTTGTTGATTTTTCTCTTCTGCAATGATAATTTCAAAAATGAGCTTATTGGTGTGATTTCAGCATTTTTCTTTTCTTTTGGTACAGAAGCTACGTGGCTTCTTCAGTTGATGCGTGGTACCCCTCCACTTTGGAACTATTTACCTCCACAAATTCCAAGTCCAGGAATTGCTTTTTGTTCGTCATTAGGAATAGATCAGTTTATGAAAGGATTCATGCACACACCTGCTTATATAATAGCGATACTTTCGTTGTTTTTCTTAAACAAATTTGTTGAGGAACGAAAGAGGAGGTTTCTCGGCACTTCAATTCTTCTATTTGTTATGTTCCCCTTCTATCATACGCTCATCTATGCTGTTATCCTCATTGTACTCTTAATGTTCGGAATTTTTCTTCTTTTATGGCGTGATTGGAGTAATGCAGTTCTAGTATTTGCAATTAGTATAGTGTCCGCCCTCCCACTTTATCTGTATTGGCAATTCTTCGCACCCTATTTAATTGAAATAGGAAGTTCAAATCCAGGCAGGTTCATAGGATTTAAATTCTTTTATGGAGCCTTCGTCCCTGGGCAGTCATTAGCCGCTCTCCTTTCCTATATTGGTTTTGCTATTATTCTCACTGTCATTGGCTTTGTGTTTTCAATAAAGAGTACTCGCTTCTTGGATCGTTTTCTAGGGTTATGGCTAATTGTAATCACTTTCCTAATTTTTTTCACCGATTTCAGGGTCGGCAATTTCTATTACTACTGGACATTTTCAATTCCTGCCATTTTTTATGCTGGAAAGGGTTTAACGAAGATATTTTCGTATAAACTATTTACAGATAAATGGAAGAAATACGGGCTTCTTCTATTTTTCTTCATGGTTTGCTTAATCCCAACAATCCAATTGTTTAGCGCAGCAGTTAATTCTCCCGCATACCTGACACTCCAACAAGATGAACTTGAGGCATATAGCTGGATTAGAGAGAACACACCAGAAGAATCAGTATTTCTTGTCGCCCCCTCTAACGGAAGTTATCCTCCCAGTCCTATAACATCTTTTAGTGGACGAAGGATTGTTTTAGGGAATGAATTTCATGTTGAACCGTATAAATTAAATTATGAACGCCGATACCAAGATGTTCGTGTTATGTACACTTCCTCAGATATTGGTGAAGCGATAAATCTAATGAATGGCTATGATGTGGATTATATTTTCGTTTCAATAAGGGAATATGAAAGTTTTGGAAAAGAGAATCTAATTAAATTTGCAGAATATCCCCAACATTTTACCTTAGTCTTTAAGAATAGTCATTGTGACATATATTCATTATCTTAGCATTTTAAAATTCAAAAGGTTTTTTTAAAGGCCAGAAATATATTAAATTTGGACTTATCTGCTATTCTTTGCATCGTGTCCTGGGAATTGAAACTCAAAATAGCTATATCATTTTTAGACTATAAACTGTAAATTTTTCATTTTTGAACCCAAGATTAAGCATTGGATCTGATTCAAGTCGAGCTTCACATCCTGGGTAAATTCCCCGTTCATAAGGACCAACAACAATATAACTTCCTTTTCCTTTCTGAAGCAGTTCAAGTCGTAAAGTTGAGTTCTGTGTTTTGTAGATTGCCCTTACATCCTGATTCTTTAATATTGCATGTGCTCTTCCTGAGACGAGTGATATCCGTAGATAGACATAGTAATCCTTATCAAGAAGCCAAGTTCCACTAACGGTAGATATTTCTGTGTAAAATACGAATCGACTCGTTATTGGTGTGTTTTCGCGAAACCAGTTACCAACCGCTTCTTCTTCCGGGCTTAGATATGTCCATTGAGTGTGTCCAACAGTTGGCCAAAAACCGTCATGTGCCCATAAGAATCTTGGATACCAGTGTTGTGAGAGATGTTTCTCATAACTATCAAATCGTGTTCTTACATTAGGTACGAAAGGATTTGGCATTATAATAAACAAAATGAAAAGAAATATAGCTACATGCATTTTTTTGATATTGAATTTAGAAAAAAAGCGAAAAATGGACGGCATGATTTTAACGTCATCTAACCTTTTATAGACTGCAATAATAAAATCTGCAGAAAGAAAACAGAGAAATACAGGTAAAAAGTATTCATACGATTTTGCAATTAAGTTTCGATATAGTGGAGGCAATAGCGCATCCCAATCAGCATGTAAACGTAATGCAGTAAAGATTAGTGATTGTGGAATTATTACAGGTAGCATCTGTGTTATAAAAACCACAGGCAAGATCGTTAGCGCTAATATGCGATAAAAATCCTTTTTTTCGGAAAAAAAAGACATAATTATTGTGACGAAGCCAAAAGCTTCCAAAAAAACGTATGTATTCAATATATACAACAGATCTCCAGTGTAAAATGGTTCAATAAATGGTGTTGCCAGTACTCTTAAGATAATGATTATGAGATAGATTACAATCAAGATACTTGTAGGATATCTGTACTTTTTTAATTGGTCAAGCGGTTTGTTGGATTCAGCTAGATGTCCGATGAGTAATAAAACAATGAAAATCAGAATGAATAAAAAAATTACTGCGATGGGTAGCAATAAATTTCCCTTATGAGTCCTAGTTCCAAGGATAAACATCCAAATAAGATAGGGAAGTGCGCATATCCATCCAATTAATAGGCACCATGATGTTATTTTCATATAACGGTAACTTTTGGTAATGAATCCAAAAATGTAAACCCCAAATAGAAGGATTAAAGACAAAATACCTGTTGTTAAATGAGTAATGACAATTGCACCAAGGGATAGGCCACCCAAAACTAGAAAAACTTTACTCTTATCTTTGCTTCGTTCATAAGCAACGATTGAAATTAATAAACTCATTACAAAGATATACACAAAGCAGGTAGATCGTGCATCCATTATTCTGTTATTAACTTGTGTGAAGAGAAAAAATGCAGATGCAATCATTCCAGTTTGTATATTCCTAAGTTTCCTGCCGGCTGTAAAAACCATCAATGGGATAAAAAAGGATAAAATTATACCAGACACTCCTGCAACCTCAACACAAAGTACATTTGCAGAGAATGTCGATACAATTATTGTTACCATAGCAAGAACAGCAACTCCTAAAGGAAAGACAGAAGTATTATTCAAAAAACCTGATGGAGCAGCGTCTATTGGAGAATAAAAGCCACTTACTACTAATCTTTCGGCAGGTTCGATAAGAAATAGGAAATGATCATCATTCATTGCCCATGGATTCGTCAAATGTAATACTATGCTAGGTATTAAATTCAAAATTAGAATAACGACTAAGAGACCATAGATTAATTGATTTCTCCAGACTTCTGAAATGAATGTTTTCCATTCACTAATTAAAATGGAATATCGTTTCTTGACAAATAGTATTATTATCCAGAATATTGCAAACGCCCAGATTAAAGGAGCAATTATTATACTGAATGGACCAAAAACTATCATCAGATATGTTAAGAGCATTGATCCAATCAGCACAGCATATATCAGTCTCTCTAACAAAAATTTAGCCTCTCTAATAATGAAAGTAGATATCACAAAACCTGGAATAATGAGGAGAAGTAGATAGGCCACGAATGATAACAATAACAAGCTAGTTTGACGTGGTGCCCAAACTAACAAGTTATTAAAGATCACAAAACTAACTGCTGCATAGTTTTCAATTTTCACTCTTGCGAACGAGAGTATAAAGAGAAGTAAAAGCGAAATACTTGTCCACACTAAGATATTACGAAAAAAACTAACTCTTTCTTTTGTAAAGAACTCTATCACTTCCTTGCAACTCTTCAACATGTATTATACTTTGATTGTAATATGTGAAAATGTGTTTTCTGCAAGGTAATGTGACTTCAACACTGCATTAACTTTATATTTTTTCCGTCGATGCAATGTTGATATTGACAACGAAAGAGTGAGATTTTTCTTGAAAGTTAGTGAGAATATGACTTACAACAAGATTTTCTCTAGGCTTATCAGTCCTGAAAAACTAATTCTTTACGTCATACTAATTCTAGCTGTGATTCTTAGGATCAGCCAAGTCGGGTGGTATAACAAAGACGCTGTAATATATGCGCTAATATCCCGTCGAATCGTTATTGAAGGATTTAGCAGTTTTTTCGAGAGAAATGGTTATTGGACATCAATAGATTATAGATTCGGTGATCATCCACCGCTCTTTTTCCTGCTCGTATCGTTCTCATTTTTGGTTCTGGGAATGGATTATATTAATGGGTGCATCGTTTCATTGATAGCAGGAATCTTTGCTGTGTTACTTATTTATTTTCTAGCAGTAGCATTATATGATGAGAAAGTAGGTCTTCTTAGTTCCTTTCTTACTGCAATTTTGCCTTGGCATGTGTTTTTTAGTTCAATTATTCTTGTTGATATGTTAGGATCAACATTAATTCTTCTGACTATGCTGCTCTTCTTCTACGCCTACAAAAGAGGAAATTTGTCAGCGTATATTCTTATGGGCGTCTCTCTTGGAATAAGCCTTCTTACAAAATATTATGCTATAATGGTTCCACTAATTATCGTATCTTTTCTATTGTTATCAAATAGAGAGCTATTATTGAATAAACATTTATGGTTGGCTTTTGGTATTGCGGGAGTTATTTTCGCTCCTTGGTTGTTCTTTGTTGGATCTTATCCACTTCGGCATTATGCTTTTACGATAACTCTTAGAGAAAAGGTACCTAATCCTAACCCATTCTTTGTACTAACGTTTCTGTTTGCAGAGTTGACCTTTCCTCTATTCATGTTCTTTGTAATGGGGTTTCTTATGGCGCTTTTTAGATCATACAGATTAAAAGGAAAACTTAAAGAAGATCTTCTCTTGTTAATATGGATTATTATACCTGCTCTCGTATATACTTTTGGAGCAATAGTTAATGATCTTTTACATCCCTATTGGAACATTTCTGGGTATTTATTGCTTGCAGTTCCTGCAATTGCAATATTAGCAAGTAATAGTCTTTTTGATGTGTATTCTCATTTGAGAACTTCAATTTCAAAAATAAAAGCTAACATAGTAACAGCTAATTTTATCCTGCTTATTACAATATCTCTTTCGATTTTAATGTGGGGGCGTACAACAGTAGGCGCATTTCGTTTTAACGGATTCTTTCCGTTTTATGATTATTATGATACAATTGGCGAGGTGACTGTATATATTGAGGAAAAAATTCCTGAAGGTGTAACTCTTACTTCACCTCTCTCATCAGATTTGTTTCTAATAAGATTCTACTTAGAATCAAGCTACAACATTATAAAGTCTGAAGATATATCTCAAAATGAGAGTTATTACTTAGTCACCCGTTCTACGACGGATGGACATCTCCTCAAAGTATTTGAAAGCAAAACACATCCCAACTTTGCTTTCTACCTGTATTATATCTCTTAAATGGAGGATTACCCTCTTTGGATTCAATCGAAAGAAGAAAAAGTTGGAAATTTGTTTTTCAAGACGATAGTAAGTTTTTATCCTTACTATCTTTTTTAATATTCATCCCAATCACTGTATTTGCATTGTTTGTAATGACTTACTACTCTGTAAGGTTTGTAGAGGCGAATCAACTCATATTGATTATCATGGCCATGATTCTTTCTCTTTTATTTCTTCTTATAGTTGTTCAAAAACCTAGAATCGGTTCTCATGCCATAATTCTTGTCTCTGTTGCATGTATTCTCATGTTGTTTTCCTCTCCAGTTTTTTTTAATAACCAATGGCTTCCTTATGATGATTCAAGGTACATCATATCAGTTATCCATTCATATCTCGATCCTTATGCTTTTGAAAGAGATCCTAGTATTGTTTATCTAAAAGAAGTTCATCCACCAGGACTTCCTTTTTTAGTTATCTGCCTCTCTCTAATTTCCGGGTTGGATTTAATTTTTATTTTGAAAATAATCATTTTATCTCTTGGTTATCTAACGCCACAACTTTACTACAAAATATCAATGAACTTAACAAAAAATAAGCAGTTTGGTCTTGCAACGGCATTTTTGTCCACAACCGTTCCTGCATCAATAAATATTTTTGCAATCGGTAGTTATTCTTCAATAGGGGCTTTTTTATTCTTGTTAGTCCTTTATTTTATGACCTTACCTTTAAAGAACTTAAAATGGCTTGTTCTCATTGGAATTTCTGTAGGCATAAGTATCATATTCCATCCCTTTTCTGCACTTGCTACTGCTGTAGGATTAATTGGTCTAAGTATTCTGACCACAATTAGGAGGCGTTCTTTTCGGCCTATAGTAGACCTCTTCGTAATAGGGATTGTAATGGTTCTTTCGAGTGCACTTTATTTAATTCAAGCACTTGGTCGAGATGCAGGTCCTTTGGTAACTCCAACATTCTTAGTGACAACAGGTGTTGGTTTAACAGGAGGAAGGGCTGAAGGATCACTAATTCAACCAGTTACCTATCTAGTTTACCTAGCGACTGGAGGTCTGCTAGGTCTAAGGAGCCCATTTTCTGTAGGTTTGGAAGAATTTGTCTGGATGTACCATTTTACGGTCATCCATATGATAGGTTTAATTGGTTCTGTTTTGTTTGTCATCGGTATTGTTTGTGCTTTGAAAAGTAGAAGAGATGTGTTTTGGAAACCTTTTCCTCTCATGCTATCGATCCTAATTCTTATAGTGTTGCTTCTCTTTTCGACACAAATTTTTGGTGTTCTTGTAACGTTAAGACCTCCAAGATATCTTCCATTCATCATTGCAGTAACACCTATTTATTCGGGCATCGGATTCGTAAAGATAATTGATAAAGTCCAAAGAATCGAACTAAAAATATCCGCTAACTATATTACAGCTGCATTTATCGCGTTTATATCGATCTTTGGAATACTTGAGGCAACTTTGTATCCTCCTAATTTCTATACCTCTTCAGAGCTTTATGACACATGTCTTTGGTTAAGAACTTATACAGAATCCGATAACGTTGTTTCAGCTTTGCCTAGATATGCTGATTCGATTAGAATGTATGCTAAAAGACCAACTATTTCAAGTCATGAATTAGGAGGCTTCTCTTGGATTTACCAAAATGCCTATTTCATTTGGAAAGAAACTGCCATAGACACATACAAAGCACACTTTACTCAACAGGAAGCGCAACTCATTGAATATATTCAAAAATACTCAATCAATTTTTTCTTCATTGATAGTGAATCTTATGGGGAAAATCAAGTGGAAAGGAATCTTTATTATGATTTAAGCCCTGATATACTCCCATATTTGAAAAACGGCAATCCCTTGTTAAATGAAATTGGTTCAAACAATATGGAGTTGCATTTCTTAGAGGTCGTCTACATGAATGGAAATCTCATAATAATTCATGTTTTAGACCATCGAATTGCCTCATATTTCTAAAATGATCTCTTCCTTCATTATGATTGTACGATGTAAGATAATTTAAAAAGACACACACTTTAACAAACGGAATCCTACATTAATCATGTCGTGAACTACAACCCTGCAAGTAGTCTGGCTTCCTTAATCACTCATCCTTCCAACAAGTTGAGGGGTCTTCTTGCAATAGAGATAATTAGACGTTTGGTTACAATTTGGATGGACAAGTAATGAGCGAATCAAAAACTCAGAGCACCACAAAAAAAGTAATGACAGGAATCTATTGGAATTTGATTGGAAAAATCCTGACGATGATAGTTACCTTACTCGTTTCAGTTGTGATTGTGAGAAGTTTAGGTGTAAGGAATTATGGTACCTATGCCTTTGTCTTTACTTTATTTTACCTAGTTGCGCCACTCTGGAAATTAGGAATTGAAGACACACTAAACAAATTTGTTCCCGAGTTTTTAGCGTTGGGGGACTCCAGTTTGGCAAAAGCCATCATAAAATATGGTGCTCTCGTTCAATTAACTGTAGCGGGACTCTTCAGTATAATAATTTACTTCTGGATTGAGAGTCTAACTGCGACGCTAGGTTCCATTGGGTTATTTCCAAACGATCCAGAATTAATACCTTTTTTACGATTGATTAGTCTTTGGATCGTTCCTAATTCATTTTCTGCCTTAACGGGTGTTATTTTAGTAAGCATATTTGATCAAAAATTTCTAAATATAGTTGTAGCACTGAAAAATCTCGCGACTTCCAGTCTTGTAATAGCTGTTCTATTGTCTGGATTTGGAATAACTGAAATTATTATAGTAACAATTTTAGTCGAAACTTTTTTTGCGTTAGTAAAGTTCATTCGCACAGTTCTTAAATTTAGAATCCCTTCAGAATCGGCGAATACGCCAGTACAAAGTAAAAATGTAAGAAAACGTCTAATCAGATACGCTGCAATAATGATTGCTATTCCTCTAGTCAATTTTATCATTTGGAAACGATCTGAAAATTATCTAATCGGTTTGTTTAGATCTTTAGAAGAAGTAGGTTTTTACAATTTAGCATATTCTTCATCTCAAAACATGCTTGAGAAAACAAATCAATTAATTGGTGAAATGGGCATTGCAGCGTACGCTGAAGTGCAAGTACAAGGTTTTTCAGGATTAAATAAGGCGTGTAAAATGCACGCAAAATTTCTCTACCTTTATGCAGTGCCAGTTGCCCTTGGCGCTTTAACTTTAGCTGAACAATTCATCATAATTCTTTACACTGAAGCGATGCGCCCTTCAATATTCCCATTGCAAATACTCCTCATAGCTTTTTGTGTGGGCTTACTGGGGGCACCAATGCATACAGCCCTCAATGTGCTTGAGAAAAATGACCTCATATTAAAAATAAATGCAATATCAGCAGTGGCATTAGTTGTGACACAAATATTCCTTATTACACGATTTGGCATACTAGGGGCAGTTTTTGGTGTATTAATATTCCAAATAGCAAACAATGGCTTTTTCTTGTATATTACTCGCAAATATGTTGGTGGAAACTTTTTGCCATTTAAGAATCTAGCAAAATATCTGCTTTCAGGAGCATTAATGGTCCTGATTCTATTAGTTGGGAAATTCTTCATTATAACAGAATTATTCACTTTCATAGTTTTCGTATTAATCGGTGCGGGAGTTTATCTGCTTGGATTGAAGTTAGTAAAGGCGTTTGATTCGGAAGATCTGCATGTTATTCGCCAATCTGATTTTCCTCTAAAAAAATTTATTCTCAAGTTCTATGGCTAGTTGAATAGCAATGTGGTCAGACAATAAAAATAAGGTAATTCTCATCGGGATTTTAAGCCTTGCTTTCCTTTTAAGGTTTCATAACATTGGTTACGCCGAATTTACTGGTGATGAAGCCATTGTAGTGGCTAAAGCCTTAGGAATTGTAAGAGCTGGAAGTTATTTCCGTAAGACTCCATTTCTTGATGAAGAAGTTAATTTTTGGACGCTTAGTATCATTTTAAAGCATCATCATCCGCCAATGGAAATCACAGCCCATATTCCGATTCTAGTGTTTTTTGGAGTGACAGAATTTGTGGCGAGAATTCCTTATCTTTTTTCAGGTGTAATTTCAGTATTGCTTTTCTATAAAATTGCCGAGGAATTGTATGGGGCACCAGCCGCTCATCTTGCCGCCACTCTAGCTACAATAAATGGATATTTTATTGCATTTTCTCGCCATGTGCAGTTCATGGTGTTATTCTTGCTTTTTAGCTTATTTACAGCGTATTATTCAGTTAAATACTATAAAAGCAATGCTCTAAAAGATTCTGGCCTCGCTGCATTTTTTTTGGGCTTAACTCTCTTATCACATCATTTCGGTATATTTATGGTGATTCCTTTACTTTATGTAATAGTACAAAAACGGTATGAGAACTCATTGGAAACCAAAAATCTAGTAGTCTCATTAATTATTCTAGCAATTATTATACTACCCTTTTTCATTCCTTGGATGTTTGCTTCATATTTCTTCCCTGAATTAATTCCTCCTGGTACTGGTTATGCTTCTACGTCACAAAGAGCTTCACCTTCTCTGCAATTCAACTTTTTTATATTTCGAATATGGTTAAGATATAATCCTCTTTTCTTCTCTGTCATTCTAATTTGGGGTGCTTTGATCTCTCTTTGGTTCAGAAATTGGAAACATTATTTTTTTGCAACGTGGTTCTTAGCTTATTTCATTCCTTTAACATTCTTAATACTTCCATCGCCCACTTACACATACATTCTTCTTGCTCCATTGGTACTTTTAGCGAGTTTCGGAATTTATAAATCATATTTTATGGTAATTGATAGAATTAAGAAAGAAAGAATAAAGACTGCGAATGTTTTTGTAATTCTTGCTGGGGCATGTTTTCTCTCTTTGTCTGTATGGAACTGCTACATCACTTTTCTTCAATATGACATTTATCCCGCCAGTGCACCATTATTCTATAACTCTAGAAGTTACAAAACTGAACAGGATATTCCATATGGTGCAAATTATGGACGAAAAATCGGTTATAAAGCAGCAGGATGGTTCATAAGGCATAATTCCAATGAAAATGATATTATTTTAGGAGATGACCCAGCTAAGGCTGCATATTATTGCGATCGTCTAATTAAGGGAGATATTAAAAATCCTGAGGATTTTGAAGTAATTAAAAGAGAATTACCTAAGAACCTTTTTATACTATTTCCATCCCATCTAATAGATCAATATGCTGAAATATGGACTTTTACAAGAGAGAACTATAATTTAGTGGCAGTTGTTTCATATGACGGCCAAACAACGATGTATATATTCGGGTCTTCACCTTTAAGTGAAATAACTGAACTTAATACCGAAAAGTATGAAAAATTATTTGATGAAGAATTTGGTAGTATTGAAAATAGCTTGTATAAGTATTTTGGAGGCTCTTATCCAACTACAATGGTCTGAACATGTTTTAAATCAACTAAAAAACTAAAACTGCAGTTCTTATTTAATATGAAGAGAAAACCTGCTTATAAATGTCCTCTGTTCTGTCCGCGACCGTTCTAATATCATATTCTGTCTGCACTACATTACGTCCATGTGTACCCATTTTTTTGGCCATTTTCTTATCTGATAAAAGTAGATTCAATTTTTCAGAAAGTCTGGAGATATCTGAAAAACTATATCCGAACCCACACTTTTTTTGTTCTAACTCGAATGTGCCTCCAGTATATGCTCCAACGAATGGTGTTTCGCATGCAAGTGATTCAAGAAGTACCAATCCAAAATTTTCCCATCGACTTGGCATTGCAAGAACATTTGCACCTCTATAGCCGCTTAAAAGGAGGTCACGGTCGGTAAAACTGATTGGACCAGTAAATACAATATTCTTATCAACCTGTAATTTTTTTGCCAAGTCATGGCAAAGTTGCATATATCCTTCTTTTCCTTCCCAGCCAACGAACACAAACTTTGTATCGGGATTCTCACTTAGCACACTGGGAATTGCTTTTATGAGATAATCTGGTGCTTTATTGCCAAAAAAATTCCCAACGAATAGTACCATGTTTTCATTATTGATATCAAATCTCTCTTTGAATAACTCTGGAGAAGGCAACTGTTCATATTTCCCGAAATCTATGCCTGGAGGAATATGCGGGACCTTTTCCTTTTCTATATTATATAGGTTCAAAATTGTAATTTGTTCATATTTCGTCCAGGCAATAATTGTATCAGCTACTTTCAGCATCAAAGGAATCCAAAATCTGTAATAAAGCCTATTAACCCACCAACCCGACTTATGGAGATGAGAAAAGCCAATAGGGGAGAAAATAACTGGCTTTTGTAGAAGTTTCAGCTTTTTTAATGGCAATGCAGAATCTGTAGTCCAGACATATTGCATCTGAAAGTTAATCAGATCAAATTCTTTAGCATGTCGAAGAACTGCAAGAGGATAATAGGGCTGAACACGATGATGTGGAATGCCATATGGCTTCCATGGGATGACACCAAATCTTCTTACATTAACTCCTTCAATTACTTCTCTTTTTGGAGTTTCTGGGAGTTTATGTGTAAAAACGGTGACAGTATGTCCTTTTTCAATCAAGATTTTTGACAAATTGTGCACATAAATCTGTGCACCACCAACTTGAGGCCAATAGGTGTGGATAGTCTGAAGAATGCGCACTAGTTATACCTCATTTGTAGAACATATTTGAACAGATAGAAGTCGGTTGATTAAAAGCGTTCATATTTGTTTCTAATATAATGGATTTTGTTAGCAAGATTCCTTCAGTTTGCAGTTTGTCCTTTGGAAAGAAATATGAATAGAGTTTTAGTGAAAAGAATCTTTACAAGACACTTAAATATGTCTCTTCTGTTTTGTCAAAGACGTTTGACCAATCATAATTTGCTAAAACAAAATTTCTATAGTCTCTTGCATTTTCTGAAAAACGGTCATCTTTTATAACTCTAATAATCTTTTTTGCTAAATCATCTGGATCGCTATGATTGCAAAAGAATCCTGTATCATCGTCTTTTATTATGTCAAAAGCGACTCCAACTCGTGTCGACACAATTGGTTTTCCACAGGCGGCAGCTTCTACCAGAGTAATCCCAAATGATTCGTGTAATGACGGAAGAACGAATACATCAGCAAGAGCATATGCTTCAAGTAATGTTTTAGAATCTACGCGCCCCATGAAAATGACAATATCTTGTATCCCTAAATGTTTCGCTAAGATTTTATATTCGAAAATACGCTCGCCACCGCCAATTAACAAACATTTGACATCTGTTTTAAATTGATGGCGTAACTTACTTATAGCCTTAATTAGAGTATCTGTTCCTTTGTGGCCAGCCAATTTTCCAACTGACAGGATTATTTTTTCATCCTGTAGATTAAACTTTTCTTTCAAATGGTGTTCAGGTAAATGTAGAAATCGCGATGAATCAATTCCAGTAGGGATTTTTTGAATCTTAGATCCTTTTATAAAGCGTGATAAGGCATTAAACTCGCTTTCGCATTGTGCAATAATCTTATTTGCGGACTTGATGAGTTTAATTCCAGCATTATTCGCGTAGATAGTTCCCCATGGGTGATATTGAGGTGTAAGAAGGCATGGAGTGTTTCGTAATTTTCCAATTGTAACTGCTAAAAGTGATTGAAATGTGCAATAGCCAAAACCATGAATTATGTCAACATCTTGCACATCGGATGAAAGCAGATATGGAAACATTTTGGGCGTTATATATCTTGGATGTTTTAGAAATCGTGACAAAAAGTGTGGTTTAAGTTTGAATCTTCTTATAACAGTACCTTCTCTAACTTCAAAATCAGGCTGATTTGGATGTGCAGAAGTATAAACCGTCACAAAATGTCCTTTTTTTCTAAGTCCCTGTACAATATTGTAGGCAAGGATTTGAGTACCACCAATTGATGGTGGATATCTATGAACCATGAACAATATCTTCATTGTAGCCTCACCTAACCTGCAATAAAATACGTTTTTAGTGACTAAGAGTTTCTTTTGCAATTTAAATGTCGCAATAAACGATACGGACATGTTAAGAAGGCTAGTAAAGCACCTTCTATCAAACCTAATAAATAATAAATAGATGCTAAAAAGGAGAGTCTTTCTCGTGCACGGCTAAGAATCATATTTCCATGGTTTTTTAGAAATCCAATGAAATGTAGAACCCGAGACGCAAATATGTTTTTGAAATAGAAATATGAATGATTTCTTGCCCTCCAATAATCTATTAAGATATTTCTTCTAATAGCATGAGAAGTTTTTGGGCCAATACGTTTATGTAACACTTTTGCATTAGGGGAATATATAATAAGGCAACCTCTCTTTTTAAGCCTCATACATACGTCTGTTTCCTCTCGATATGCTCTACCCCCATATAAATTATCAAATCCATCCATTTCAATCAAATGTTTTTTTAAAAAACTCATATTCGTTCCTTTGATATGATCAACTTCGATTCGTTCTTCTCCTAGATCAAAATTACTAATCAATTCTCCTGATTTGTCTATTTTTCCTATTACAGCATGTTTTCCCTTTTTTCTTCTAACAGGTCTGTCCTCAATGACTTTTCCTCCAACTCCTCCGACCTTTTTATTATTATAATTCTTCAGGATTTGTGTTATCCAGTTTTCATCAGCTATAGCATCATCATCAAGAAACGCGATGATTTCACTCCTTGCTTTGCAAATCCCGATATTTCTTGCTACAGTCATGCCTTTATATTTTGTATGGATGTATTTAACAGGGTAGTTTTTTAC
>Ga0209427_10004402_pt1 | contig 16293 bp, 16 predicted proteins | sample DeeMarSWOR136_30_FD_187465 | JGI IMG/M metagenome (GOLD analysis project Ga0209427, IMG submission 187465) | Marine sediment microbial communities from White Oak River estuary, North Carolina - WOR-1-36_30 (SPAdes) (version 2) | ecosystem: Environmental > Aquatic > Marine > Intertidal zone >...
TTTCAAACAGGTGAAGAATTATATAAATGGTGGAGAGATAGATAAACAAATAAGGTTCACCCTATGCGGGAGTATAGTTGAATGGGAGGGCTAATTGATAAGATGATGCAAGGATTTGATGAATTTGAAGATAGGTCAGATTACTTTGATATATTAGAACAAAAGGCAGAACGGTTGGATTGTGGTTATAGATGCTTAGTAGATGGGTGTGGCAAGGTTATTGAACCAACTTGGGAAACGCTTTGGAGATTAAGGAACACTGGCAAAAGAGCCAGCCAAGGAAACTTGAGGGGTGCTATGACCAATCACCTTAAAGCCCATATGAGAAGAGGAGAAATATAGCAAACTAACCTCCGTTAAATAGGATGGGGGGGCTGGTACATGAGGGTTAGTTGCCAGCTACTAGCGGTAGACGTGCCGTGATGTTAAGAGTGCTAATACCAGCCCCACCCCCAAAAAGGTGATGTTAATATACTTAGGAGTATTTATGAATAGCAATCCAGAAGATAGGTGGGCTAGGGACAATACCGTTTTCATACATTATGGAAAGGGTTATTGTGTGACCGAGAACCTATCGCTTGTCTGTATCGGAAAGGTTGATGAAAAAGGTTACCCGGTGAAAACTGAAAATCGGGTGCCGGGTGTCTTTGTAGAACACGACCAGCACCCACCATCCGTTAAAAACGGCGTTTCAAAACTAGGGGCAGTATCAATGCAAGGGGATAATAATATTCACGAACAAAAAAGGGGAGTAGTTTTGAAACATAAAAAACACTCTGGGGGGCGGCCGCGGAAAGAAAGCGGTTACTCCCGGGTGACGGACTGGCGCCGACGGAAAGAAAAGCAGTGTTTGCTACTATGATTGCAACCTTGTTAGAAATAATGAACAAAATATGGGGGTGATAATAAATAATAATGTGCGCGCAAGTCTTAAAGCCGTTTATTAGTAATGATGGTCGATTGATAGTTCCACGAAACCATTATGCGACTTTTAACGGTCTGCATAACATTAAGAAAACAACAGCCTTTATAGTTCTTTATCACCACAAAAATGTTTTAGGTCAGATTACGGGTCTGACCGCAAAAGAGATAGTTAATCTTTGTGGTGTTAAATATATTTCCTTGCTTTCACGCATTAGATTATGGGCGAAATGGGGATACGTCAGCAGGAAAAAAGATGAAAATTCAAAAGGTAGAATTGTTTATAGGTACAGAATAGAAAAGCGGGGCGAATATTTTATAGAACACCGTGTCCCAAATGATATATTGAAGCGATTAGTTCAGGAAATAAAGGAATTTCAGAAAAGGTCATGTGGCAATTGCCCTAATTGTAAAGTTCCGTTATTACATGATGATGAAGATTATTATTGCATTTCCTGTTCTTACCGCCGACCTTTATGTTGACTAGGTGAACACTACAGTTGAAAAGTTTGTTTAATTACCATCAGGAGTTTATAATGAACAATATAGCGAAATCATCATATGAGAAAGAAAAAGCTAAGAGAAAATTCAAATTCAAAGAGGAAAGGACTGAATTTGAAAGGGCTTTAAGGCAGATAATCAAACTCGATGAAATGCGTAACTACTGTCTTATTGCAATTTTAATGATATTACTGGGGATATTTATCCGTTTGGTTTTCGGGTAGATATTTAGATACCAGAAATTACGAAGGGGGGTGTCGGCCCTGAGAAGGGTCCGGGACACCCCCCTTCCCTTATAGGACCGACACCCAACCGGGTGAATGGTATTACTGGCAATATTAATATTGCTCATCAAAATGCCAATAATGGCATTAAAGTATCTCGTAACGAATCGGGTGCTTTTAATAGTTTTTGTAATCGCCATAGTTGGTTTTTTTGCCTTTCGTTATTTCAACAGTAATGATAAAGAAAATTTAGTTATCATTCCACACTATCAGGAAATAGCACCCTCAGTTATTGAAGCTCCGTTTGTCGTACAAACAAAAAGCCGCGTTTTCTATGTGGCTTCAGCTGTTCAGGATGCGAATTACTATATCCTTAATACCTGGTGGGATTATGACAAGAAAAAATGGCAGAAGCATGAAACCACTTTGCCACTGAATAAAACAGAAATAAAAATCTATAAAAGAAGCTGAGAGGGGGAGATATGTTAGGCAAGGTATTTTTGGGAATCTTGGCGATATTTCTTTTACTGGGGGCATTTGCTTCACCCATCAATTCGGGAATCAAAGGTTGGCGAACCGATAATACAACGAACAATTTTGTCGTTACTACAGCCGCCGGAGTAACTACCGCCAATGTTACATTGACTGCCAACCTTTATCAGAACAGCATTTCCGATGTTGCCTGGATATCATCAAATATCACCGAAGTCCCAGTGGCAACGTCCTATACGGCGGCATCCAATAAATTGCTTGTTTCGGCACTTACGGCAGGCACGGTTCGGAGTCTTACCGTCAATTACTATGGCGATGTGGATAGTGAATTAATGAGTGCCATTGGGCCTTTCCTGTCCTTTTTAATTATCGGTGGCTTGATAGCTGCCGTGGTCATTTCAATATTCTGGAAACGCAGACGTACTTAATTCCGAATAAAAAAGAAAGGGGGTGGTCGTTTCAGTTATCTAGTTATTATGGTTAGCAAAACGAATTATTGTGGAGGAAAAACAGAATGCTTAACAAACTAATACCCAGTATTATCGGATGGCTGATAGTAGTCATCACCCTAGCCCTGGCCCCAACCATAGAAACGTACAATGGACACGTCACCACCAACGTGACCGGTGCCACTAACGCCGCATACATGATAGGCATGACGGCCATTGACGACTTTGGCGGCTTCCTGATGATTATGGGGCTTCTCGTTTCCGGTGGCCTTTTCGCTGTTGGCGGTATGAGGTCCAAGAATGTCTCAATCGGTGATATGCTAACTGTTATTGGTTCGGTAATTATCGCCGTTGTCGCCCTGGCAATGTTCTCCGGTTCTGTTATTGGTTACATTGATTCACTGATAACCGCCGGTACCGGCTTTGCTAAAACTGCCTACGGGATATTGGTGATTATCATCTATATCTCGATAATTGCTGGTGCTGCGGGTGTGACCGGATACAAAGCATACAGCAAGTGGAAGGGCGGCAAGAAGAAGGCCAAAGGCGCCTATGCTTGATGAAAATAATCGAAAGTAAAGATAGATGGGGCGGGTCGCCAAGCATACCCGCCCCATCAGGAAAGTGAAAAAATGCCATCAATACCACTGCCAACCATAAAATTCGGAAAGCGCAAGGAAAGATCGCAGATATTTGAAATTTTGACTGATGATGGGAGATGGGTGGATCGTGAAATGCCGGTTTTACACGGTTGCGGTGATGATGAAACCGGTGCGTATCTCGTTGATGATAAAAACCAGTTTTTGGCCGAGGATGGGAACTGGCATCAGATAGTCGGGGAAAATTCGTTCATACCACTGCAATTAAGGGAGGAAAATTTACAGGATGATGATGTCAGTCTGGGTAACCAGATAAGCAAACTCAGTTATCAGGAAGCCAAAAGGGAACAATTTGAGCAGGCAAATAAATCTGAGGTCTGGAATAAGCTCATGTGGCTTTTTACCATAGTTTTCGGAACGCTTGCCGCAATAACAGCTATAACAAAGTGGGGGTGACTCAATGTCTTTCGGTTTGGCACTTACAATAGCTTTAAGCGTGGTTATTATAGCCATATTTATTTTTTATCAGAAGGTGCAGCAAAAGCGTCGACCGCCAAAAAATAAAGATGCTATCGGTGCAAGGCAAGAAATCGCCAAACTTGGTGAAAATTATTATGCCGATATCTCAGATTTGATAGGCGATGTCCAGGACCAGCACGAAAAAGGTAAAGATGCGATACCGCAAATAGTTAATGAATCGGTACTTTGTCGCGTGACCGATTGCGACAAATCAACAATTGAAACTATTGAAGTGTCACCCGAAATTATAAACAAAGTATTACAAGTTTATGGGACACTGGGGAGAAGGCGCAATCGTGATGGTAAAAACGTCTATGGTCTTAACAGGCTAAAGACGGGCGAATATGCACCCATTGTTACTTCCCGGGATATGAAGCATTCCCCTATAGCCCTTCATAATAAGATACAACTTCCGCGCATGGCGGTCCCGGTAGTATATGACATGAAAGAGGAAAAGCCTTTCATGGAGAAATATGGTCAGTTACTCGTCTGGGGTGCAGTGATGGCCTTCATAGGATTTTTATATATGACTGGCGGTGGATAATAAATTGAAATTCTATCTAGCGTGGCTGTTCTTTTACAGCATAGTAAGTATGGTGGGGACGGCTTACCTGTCATACCGACTTGCAAGGGCTGCATTTCGCCGTTAAATGAGAAATGAAAAGAGTTATAGCCTTAATAGTTTTACTGACTTTAATCCTCTCTTTGCTGGGTTGCAGCTCCAATTACCCGGTAGAAAATGACTTATATGTGACTGATATCTGGGGAGATAACGCTACTTTCAACAGTATCAACGCAACCGTAGTCTCGGGAGAAAATGCGGACTTTGATTTTATCAGATTAGGCGATGCCCCTCTTTTAATACCGGCATACGGGGAAATATATTTGCCTTTATTTGCTACTATCGAGTGCGATGTTGCTGATGTTTATTATACCATCAATGGTACAACGACAAGTGGTGAGTTATTAGGCTTCACAAACAACGGCCTTGGCCGGCTTACATACACGGATATCACCAACGAAAGAATAGTCCAGGTAAACGTATCCATGACAATGAGCGTTCCAATTGATGATGTACCCGCAATAGTAAGCGCAAAGATATATAGAAATGGCGTGGCCGACAACGCCTCTTTAGCGGGTGATTATGTGAGCGCCGCCGATTTAGCCGATGCCTTCCCAATGGTATGCCTTTTACAACTGGACCAGAACGATTATATTGACGTACGTGTTTCATCTAACGCCGACAATACGACGGTGGTGATAAATACGATGACTTTAATGGTTATGACGGTGGATTGAATATGTTTGAAATTATCATACCGCTTGTGTTTACCTTCTTGGCCTATTGGAGGAATGAGCCCGTTCTAAAGGTAATAGCCGGTTTTATGCTCATGTTTTTGGGGTTTGATTACTGGGACACTAATTGGATGGTATCTATATTATTGGGTGTAGCTGGCATATATACATTTATTCGTGCCTTTATTAAAACTGCTGAGGAAGCGAAAAAATGAGTTTGCTTAGGGTTCTTTTGGTTGCATTTATTATTGCCCTGATAGTGTCTATACCATTCGTTCTTTTCTTTGTGTTGTACGCTGCACATCAGGCGATTGCCGCCGATCCTTTACAAGCACCGAGTAGCATTGAGGTAAGTGATGTACGGGTTTTCCGCAATCTTGTCGAATCAGGTGATAGCCTTTTTATATTTAAGTATGATATAGCTTATACTTCGGATAATTATCCGGTGGTTCCGGCCAGTTCTAGCTTTCTTTTTCGCCATTACGATGATGATGGTGTAACATTAAAGAATACATCAATACCATATAATTTTTCATTCTTTGAGAGTAATGGCTATGGTGATGGTGTAAGTTCGTTTTACTATTCTGCATCAGACAATGCCCCAACATGGGCTGCCGCTTCTGTCATCAATATTTACGGCGGACCGGCTTATTTTTCACCAACACAGACTTTGAGTTATACCCTGACACCCTCTGACTTTACATCGGAAACAACACAGGATGCTAACCGCGATGAAATGTATGCGTATGTCTTATCGCTGGCTGACGAACTTGAAAGCAATTACCAGGATACGGGAATTGTTTTAAGCACAACTTCCGATGTAGGCATTGTTCTATCAACATATGGCGAACTTTACTTCCGTAGTGCTATTCCAGGCATAAGTTCGCTTTGTCCGGATTTGTTTTTTATTCAAGTTTATGTTCCCGAACAGATGGAGGTAACCGCATACGATTTAAGCCTGGGTGAAAACTATACAGCGCGCTTGGCAGGTACAGACTGGTGGGATGGTTTTACCAAGATCGGTGAAGGTATAGGGACATCAGCAGTATTCGCATCTGCCGCAATTTTCTTCGTTCTCTGTGTAGCTATATGCGTTTGGACCGTAAAAAAAGAATGGGGAATAGAACCCGGCATTGCAGTTAGTACGCTAATAGGAATATTTGCCGCCATGCTAATAGGTAACGTGCTATTCACGATAATGATGGTCGTATCTCTAGTGGCGGCCATGGGAATAGTATATATCATCATACTAAAGAGGGCTTGAATTGAGTAATCCGGCTGATAGGTCAATAGCTAGTGTATTCTGCGGAGGGCGGCGGTCCGGCAAAACCCTCAGTACGTCTATTGAAGGTTGTATCGCTTTATTATGCGGTAAAAACGTATGGGCAAATTACCCCCTTTCAATAGGTTACCGCGATAATTTGGGAATACTTCATACATACAAGGCTAACATGATCGATATGCCGGATATCATAGAAATGCAGAAGCGCAATGTTATCAGGGATGGGCTTGTTTTACTTGATGAATGGAATCTATTTTGCAATGCACGAAGGGCTACGGCATTGGCAAATGTAATATTTAGCGGAGTCGTGCAACTTATCGGTAAAAGGAAACTATCTTTGTATATAACGACTCAGGACTTCAATACTCTGGATCGTAATATCAGATGGCAATGCGATATCACCGTAAACTGCTTCGATTTAAGTTTCAAGTATCCCAATCTACAGGAAGGTGCTGTCATTTCCCAAAGAATAACCGACTGGTCGGGGGTTCTTACTGGCCGCGCCATAAATAGTAATGATGATTACATGGCGGTTGCCAGAAACACTAAAACAAGGCTGGTGCGTGGAAAACCTTATTGGGATTGCTACCCAACCGGTTTTGAATATGATGTACTAGAAATTATGAGCAATCAGTATAAACTTGAAAGGCGCGAAAAGGTAATTGAGTATATGAAGGATGGTGACGGATTTAAGGGGAAGTTATTTGATGAACTTAAAAACAATATGATAAGAAGCAACACTTTCAAAATGAGTGAATCAGATATGATAAAAAGCCTTGAAGGTATGGGGATAATTGGCGGTCTTGATGGTGATAACGGATTATTGTTGAAAAAGGCGGGTTTCCGCCGTAATAAATATGGTGACTTTTCGATACCAAAAAGGAGATTAAGCGATGAATGATAACGGTGAAGGAAAGATTGATGAAATAGGTGAGGAAATAAAAGAAGAATATAATGGGGTACCTGATGAAGTTAAGGCCGTTTTGAATCAAAGTAGCCTTCAGAACACCTTTTTCACTCCTCATAATGTCGATACGACAAGGCTATTACTGACACCAGGAGAGATTCAGGACTTGACAGCTCTATTGCTGCGTGCAAATGTTCCGGGGAAAAAATATAACGTGGCCTTCGCATCACTTCATTCAGAATTGTCGCATGATCCACAGGCATTGATGGAACTACGGATGCTGATTGCCGGCATGACGGGCCAACACGGAGAACGCGCCAAGCTGGTCAGCGATACCATAATTGGTGAAAAGCATAGTTCCGGTCGTATGGGTATAGGCGATAAACTAAAGAAAATGGCAGGTTTAGGCGGTACGGATTGATGGGAATTAGCTATAAAGAAGGATATATAAAACTAACCTCGGCACCGCTTTTAATCAAGGGTGTCCTGAGGCTTTTATTATTAATAGCAATAATATCCAGTTTTATTGCTATAGGGATAAGCCCCAAGCCAGTTTATGCGGCCGCCGATGTAGCGATTGAAACAAGTGGCTATGATTTAGGTGGTATGATTGGCACTCATACTGGCGTTTACTGGACTTCAACTACGGTAGGATATTTTATATTTGTAGATTCATCTAACGACCTGAAATACCGCAAGACATCAGATGGTGGGGCGAGTTGGGGTGCTGCCGTCAATATTCGCACAGGCAGTATAATTCATTATTGTACATACGCTGATTGGGAAACATCAGGCGACAGTGGCACTAAAATACACATAATATATATTGATACCAACTCTGATGACGTTAGATATTGTTATCTCGATACAAGCGGTGATTCGGTTGGTGGGGATATACAGGTTGAGGCCTGTCAGGGAACACATACAATGTCGGAGACAAGGAGTCTCAGATATAATTTTTCTACAATAACCAAAACAAGGGGTGGAAATCTGGCAGTAGCCTTCAAATATAGGGATGACGACTCCACTCTTTTTGAATGTACCTACGTTTCTGAGGATGCGGGTAGCTCTTGGGGTTCTATAGCTACAGCTTGGGAAGCAAGCGAAAATGATTTTGTCCTTTTATTCGCTGCCAACCTAGCAGATGCAGACGATTTTTGGGGATTGTATTGGGATGGTTCTGCCAACCAACTCTCAATGAAAACCTATGATGATTCGGGGGACAGTTGGAGTGAAACAACATTTACAAATACTAATACTTTCTATGAAAATAATGAATATATGGGCTATGATGGATGCGTCAGGTTAAGCGATGGACACCTTATAGTTGCTGCCCATTCACATTATCCAGCTAATGCTCACAACCTTTGTGTTTGGGATGCAACTAATGAAGCTGTGGTAACAGCCAAGACAAATGTACTTACTGGTGTTAATGAAGCATATTGCGTTTCCGTATTCATAAATCAGGCAACGGGCGATATTTATGTGGCTTATATCAATGGTACTGACTTCACAACTGAGGTAGCCTGCAAGTATCAAAAATCAGCAGATGGAGGCGCAAACTGGGGTGGCGAAACTGCCATGCAAGCCGATGCCGAGGATGATGAAAGGTGGGTTTCCACTGGTGCAGTAAAGGAAACGCTGGGTGGTAAATTCATGCCAATCTGGTATAACGATGATTTGGATGATTACTTCTGCAATACGGCGAATGCAATAACCATCCAGGCGAATGTCCCGCCAGTTGTCAGCACAAGCGCAGCTACTAATATCGGCACGGCGACGGCAATGCTTAACATGAGCCTGACTACGCTTAACGGTGCTTCTGCAAACCTATCCTTTGAATATGGCACTACGACTGAATACGGTTCAACCGCTAATGTTACTGCCAACCCCGTAACTGAGACTGGTTTATATTCTGCAAATATCTCTGGTCTATCAGTCGGCACGACCTACCATTTTAGGGCGAGAGCCGATGGTGAAGGTGGCACGGGATACGGCAGTGATGCCCAGTTTGACACTCTTGGGGGTGACTTGGGATGGGGACAAAGATTAAGGCTTACAATAGATGCGAGCAAAGTCGATGAAGATCTTACAAACTTTCCCGTTTTAATAAACTTATCAAGCTCATCTGGCTGGAACAGTGATAATGTTTCCTTAGTGTTTACCGAGCTAGGTTCTAATAGCCATAAAATAGCGGTAACAACTGATGATGGCATTACTCAGTGTTATGTCGAGATCTCATCGTGGAATTCAACAACCGAGAAAGCAGTCTTATGGACGAAAGTCCCTTTGGTATCTCATACCACTGATACCATCTTGTATCTCTACTACGATAATGCACAAGCCGATAATGACTCGTATGTAGGCGATACTGGGAGTGCTGTATCTCAAAATGTATGGAGTGGTTTTGCCGGGGTGTGGCACTTAGATGAACAGGGCAATGGGACTCTAGGCGAATACAAGGATTCTACTTCTGCTGGGAATGACGGGCATAGTGCCAATGTAAATGGAAATAACCCAATTCTATCAGTTGACAATGTTGGGATACCTTGTCAGTTATTCGGCGGCCTTGATGATTCTGAAAAGGACGGCATAATAATTCCAGACGCTGATGAGTTATCGCCTATACTTTCGGGCTTCCCACAAGGCTTTACCTTTGAGATGATGCTTGCGCCTGATACCAACGACGTTGGCTGGACAATGACCTATCCAGCACACAAGATGAACCCATTTGATGTCAGTCAAGTTGAGTACCTGCACAAACTGTATGACCCGACTGGGAGACCTGATAGGGCAGGTTGGACTTGTGGGTATTATCATACTGCGAATTATGTGGGTTCCGATGGCCAGGCTGCAAGTGACTATAGAAACAATTATACAGTGGACGTGATGTTCCATAGTGCATTTAAAGTGACCTTTACTTCTGTTAGCACAGGTAATTATCTACAGACGCTAAGAGATGGAGTTATGAGTGGCGCGCAGGAGTCAACCTTTAACTATGCTCCGAAGGAATTCGTTAATAGCACAGCAGATTTAAGATTAGGTTACTGGGATTCAGCCCACGCTTACAACTGGTATTCAGGACGGATGCGTGAAATCAGGATATCGCAGACCAACAGGTCAGCCGCGTGGTTGAAGTCTACTTCATATTCTAACAGGGATTTGCTTATCAGCTTTGTGCCGGAGGATATTGAATCACCTGTTGCACCAACAGTAACTACTCTGCCCGCTTCAAGCGTGACTAGCCAGACAGCCACATTGAGTGGCAATCTGACAGATATGGGCAGTGCTTCATCTGTTATAGTCTCATTTGAATGGGGGGAGAACGTAAGCTATGGTCACTATATGATTGCCTATGAGTCGCCACTTACAGACAACGGGACATTCACGGCTAATATAACCGGATTGAGCGCGAACACTACCTATCACGCTAGGGCAAAGGCTATCGGCGATGAAATATCCTATGGGGGCGACATAAACTTCCTGACCGATCCTGCGGTGGCACCGACAGTTGTTACAATGACAACCGCAAACATAACAAGGACAACCGCCACCTGTTACGGCGAGATTACAAGTACAGGTGGCGAGGATGCCTTTAGGGTGGGCGTGTTATGGGATATTGACTCCGGTGCGCCCTATGCCAATGATGTCTACGTAACCGACAATTACGGTACCATCGCTTTCGGTGTCGATGTAAGCGATCTGCCACCGGATACCACAATTTATTACCTTATGTATGCCACAAATGGCGGCGGAACGGGGTACGGTTCTGAGGATTCCTTTGAGACTGAGTATAATAACGCCCCGATCCTTGATTCCATAGGAGATAAAACTGTATACCAGGGCAGCCCGCTTTCATTTACTGTAAGTGCCACAGATGGCGACGGCGACAGTATGAATTTCTCCGCCAGCAACCTGCCTTATGGGGCGATATTTAATGCAACAACACAATCTTTTTCCTGGACACCAAATTCAACGCAGCCGGGTAGTTATCCTAACGTGCATTTTGAGGTCACTGATGGAATTGATATAGATTCAGAAAATATAACAATCACGGTATATAATTTGAGTGATGGTGACCTTGACATATCCGGTGCAGAATATATGACTACCATTGAAATAAGCAATAACTGCTCGGCCGCGACAAACGTGATTGGGGTTTTTAACCTTAGTACTTCCGATATGATTGCTGGCAATATGCTGGCGGCAACGGCTGATGACTGCGCCATGCTAACAGGTACCGGCGGCTCATCAATACCTTTTATGCCATCGGTCAATTCCAGTTATCCATGGTGTACATGGGTAAGCAGCATAGGTGCAGACTCAATGCTCTATCAGTATCTATATTCGAAAGGCGTTAGAGGCGGTGATATAGTATACTTTCCCGGCGATGGCGGCATGGCTGTCAGCGATAATCCCCTCCTTGAGCTGGGAGATAATTTTACGATAAATATTTCAGCTTATATAAACATGGATTTCACCGAATACATCATCGGCAAGGATATTACTTTCGGTTTTCAGACGGACAATGCCAGTGGCAATATAACGGCGGGATTCCCAACAGATGTGAGCCCAACATCGTCAGCGGGATGGAATAACCCCAATAATACTTGGGATGACAATACAGGCACTTATGCTAACGAGAACTTGGGAACACCAGCATGGTCTAATTATCATTATGCGTACTGTCCAGCACCACTTGAATCATCTGGAGTGAGAATATGGGCAAATGATGCGAATGATGATGCCGGAGATTTGATATATATAGAAATATACTACGATGGGACTTGGCACGCTATTTATAATGGTGATTATACTAGAAATAATTGGCAATCGTTCGGCGCAGATGGTCTACATACGATAAACGGAACAAGAATAAGAATGTATGGGGCGCACGCTGGCGGAGAAGAAGTACGAATACATGAGATAGATTTTTATAGTGGCTATTCACCGTATGTGACGCACACCCTAGCATCAGGTAATTATGATATACGGGTATCTGCTGATACTGCGAATATATACCTTTATGTTGATGACATGGTAACACCAGTTGACACAACGGCACTGGGGGGTGCCAGTGCCACTGATAATGCTTTCGACTGGCAAATAGGCGATGATGATTCCACACCCTATATCGAGACAGCCAACATCACTGTAAATGGTACGCTTGCAGGTTCGTGGCGATGGGAATATTCCACAACATTTACAGACTTATCTGGAAACGGAAATGATGCTACGCCTACATTTCGCACTGAATCCAGTTGGTCATGTATGTCCGCGGAGGTTATATCAATCGAAAGCACTTATGAATCTAGTATACCTTCTGGCAATGAAACCGGTGGTTGGACAATGATAGGCAGTGTACCGGAAACACCAATGGGCTTATTTACGGAAGGTGGTACTGGCTTCCCACTTGGGGCAGAAATAGCGGCTGCCGCCACAGATGCAGGTGACGACCCGACTGTATGGATATTTGCCTTTGCCTTCATCTGTGCTGGTATTGGCTTTATCGTAACCTATGCCGCTACCCACAAAACAAAGATGGGTCGCCGCGGAAGCCTACTCCTAGCTTCGGTAGTATCTGAATTCATATTAGCCTATTTCTATATTGTTGGAACTATACCCGGTTTTGTATTAATGCCATTCGGCCTAATTATATTACTATTAATTATATGGCGAAAATCACCAGCACCAGTTGATTAAGGGAGCAATATGCGACCACAATTATTAATGGGAGCCTTCGCAATCTTCATAATAGGGACCCTATTAGCCTGTCTGGCATCTGGCAGGTGGCTGCTGAATGGTGAGGTAAACATAATTAATTCACTCGCCAGCTTCAACACGATGCAGGTTCAGGCTGGCGGTGTATGGAATGCCCCTAAAACATTGACTGATTACTGGAACGCAGTTATAACCTGCCTGACCTGGAATTACCCTTTTTTAGAATCGGCTTGGTGCATATTTATCAAGATTCCCCTGTGGACCGTCAGCATCGGCGTTGTTTATGGATTTATACAACTATTCGTCACAATTATCCAGGGACTTGTAGGAATAGTCAGGAGTTTTCTGCCGGGGTGATGATATGACTACAGCAGATGAATACCTGAGAATGGCGCAGGAGGCGCAGCGAAGGCGTGCCCAGGAAGAAGCGGGGAAATTACATAGACAAATATTAGCGCAACAGGAAGCCCAGCGGCAACAACGTGCAGCAGCCCAACAACAGCAACAGGCGGCCCAGCAACAAGCCGCACAACAACAGCAACAACAACAGGAGCAGGCGAAGCCCCAGCCCGGTTTTGAACCTACCGGCAGCGATGTGCTGTCTGTTTCCAGAACGTCAGACCCCAACAAGTTCATCGTCAAAACACAGATACCGGAGCAAACACCGGGTGTGGCGAAATCTCAGACCATGACGCGTGACCAGGTAATTGAAGCCGGCGGCGAGATACCGACCGGGGAGCATGGCTTCTGGGCGCAGGGGATATTGGCCGAAAGGCTTGGAGGACGTGAATACCGCACGGAGAAAAGCGATGCCGCAGCAGAGAGACAGCGTCAGGCGGAGCTCCGCGACATCGCCGACCAGATAGGCTGGGATGGCAGCATCGACGACTTACTAAAAGAAATAAAGAAGGATCCGGACTCCCCGCTCTGGAATCTGGAGTCGGAAGGCGGTGGCCTGAGAGTCGAGGAAAAGGCAAGGCTGTTTTATGAGGCGGGCGTTGAATATGAGCCCCGCCGCGACTGGGAGGCGGCCCATGTGCGTGTCGGTATAGATACAGATAAACCGGCCTGGGTGACAAAGCAGGAATACGAACGTCTAAAAAGAAACAGCCCCACATTGGCCGATTTACTCAAGCGTAAAGGCGATAAGGCGCTAAAGGCTACCATACGGCAACACGGCAGGGAAGTAGACGCTGCTATCCGGCGTGACCTGCAGGGCGATCCCTATCTCCTGAGTATCTACATGGAAAAAGGCACGTCCGCCGTTGCCGATGCCATCAGGAAGCGTGAAAGGGATATAAAAGATATCAATCTCCGGCGGCTTCAAAGGGAAGACCCATACCTTCACGAAATACTGACGACCAAGGGCGAAAAGGAATACAATGAAGCGCTTGAAAAGCGGAAGTCAGACATGGAATCCATACAAAAAAGTTTTGAACAAAACCACGTCCAGATACACGGGCTATGGATTCACAGGGATGACTGGCGCGATATGCCGGCCGAACACAGGGAAATAGTGCAGAAGGATGGCTGGGATGCCTACAAGGCCCAGATAGATGCCGATAATGCCAAGTATGAGGCATACCAGGCGGCCATCAAAAAGCTACAGCCTTATATGATAATACCCAAAAAAGAAGGAAAAACCGCAACTATGGCGGTAACTGCCAAAACAACGACAGAAAAGCCGGAATATTCTTACGCAGAACTTCAGACCTTGGAGCCCCAGTACGATATCGTCAAATTCCTGAAAGAGAATCCCGGGCAGGAACAGTCATTGATTGATGCCGGCTATAAGTCCGAAGATGTAAAGACGGCTTCCTATTTTTCAAAATTGAATGTCGCACAAAGGACATGGCAGTCTCTTACACCGTGGAAAGAGGAAAAGGGAGAAAAGGCAACTTGGAAGGGCGCCAGCGTCATGGCCGCTGAACTGGCAGTACCGGGTGTCTATACCGCCCGCCACTGGGATGAACTGAGTGCCCAGGGTAAAGCGCTCCAGATAACTATGGACGTGGTATGCCTGGCCCCATGGGCTTTTGCCGGAGCCGCCGCCAGGGGGGCAAGGGCCTTTTCCAGCGTCGGGCGGGTTGCCATGATAAGGGGGGCTGCCGCCGAGGTCGGGCGCGAAGCACTGGCACAGGTCAGGGCGCCGGTAACGATGATAGTACACCCGATAGGCACTGCCAAGGTTACGGCAAGCCAATTAAGGAACCTGGCTGAAAACATTTTCCACGGAGCCAAGGTCCCAGAGACCGTTATTACTACCAGCCGGGGCTTTGTCATGCTGCCGGTTAAAGATGGGACCACGCCGGCTCAAGCGATGGCTATGCGCGACATACTCATGGAAAGAGTCGCCAGGGGTGAAAACCTTATCGTTAAATCCGGTGACCAAGTGGTTGAATTACCATCTTCCCCTTTAATGCGGGAAGCCCGGAAAGCCGGCGGGTCATTCGTACACGTTACAGATGATATCCGCGACCTGGCTAAGGGTGCCAAGGTAGAGGCAATAAAAGGCAAACCCATATCCGAGCAGGGGTGGTTTCTATCGCATGAGCCGGCGACCGACCTGGTATACGGCCGGGCTTCCGGTGTGGAAACGATACCCACACCGGCCGGTGCGAAAGAAAAGGTCGCCAACATCGCCAGATTCAAGGCAAGCGATATCGCCAAACTGGATAAGAAACCAATCCGTGATCTTAAACTTGCCGATGCCAGGAACATCCCCGACGAATTATCCGCACCAATGGAAAGTTATATCAGGGAAAATAAAGGCAGGGTATACGGCAGCTATAACGAATACGTCAAGATAAAGGGCGCCAAAAGGCCAAACGATATAGACATAGCCTTTACCGGCAGCCAGGATAAGCATATCAACGATATCATCAAGCTGGCCGAGGCAAATGGCGTCAAGGCGCGCCGCAGCCTTCACTCTGTCGAGGTATACAAAAACGGCAAGTGGGTAAAGCTGGCCGATATAGACACCATCGCACATCATAACAGCCTCATACCTCAAGGACTGGCACAGCCGGCCGTTAATAAGATAAACGGCCTGGCCTTTGAGAACATGGGGGAGCAATACCTCAGGCAATCTTACGGAGCCGTGGCTGCCGATGCCAAGGCCGGGACGCGCACCCAGCGGATAAATAAGGCGGCAGGACAGGTTAAGAAGATGATATCCGAGGCCGGGGTAGAACCTAAAGTCCCCGGGATATTCATCGTATCAAAGGAGTTCGGGGAGGAAACCGTAAGCACCGGCAAGCTATGGAAGGCAAAAGAACCCGTCGACCTGGGGCTAGTAGCGGAAATGGAACGCAAGGCGGTTGTGGGCGCCAATATCCCCAAGCCGGCCCAGAAGCTATATACCAGGATAGGGCCATCAGGT
>Ga0209427_10004403_pt1 | contig 16290 bp, 17 predicted proteins | sample DeeMarSWOR136_30_FD_187465 | JGI IMG/M metagenome (GOLD analysis project Ga0209427, IMG submission 187465) | Marine sediment microbial communities from White Oak River estuary, North Carolina - WOR-1-36_30 (SPAdes) (version 2) | ecosystem: Environmental > Aquatic > Marine > Intertidal zone >...
GGAGCAGAGGGTGGTGTGACGGGTTGTGATGGTGCTTCGTCCTTTTCAGAAGGTGGGCTTGAAATAGCAGGTGGTGGAGTGGAGGGTACGGTGGGTTTTGGTTCAACTCCATCCTTTTCAGATGTAGTGCAACCGGGGATTGACGTAATTATAGTAAATAGAATAAGCAGTAATATGAATGTTTTGTTATTCAGCATCATCGTTTCTCCCTCCCTCTCGTATATGAATTACTATCTAATTATACTTGATTAAAAGTAGAAATTGTATAGTAATCCAATACCTTTATCGTTACCTTCCATGAAGGGGAGTTCACTCTGGGGGGATACAGGGGCGAGGTCAATTAAAAACCTTACCGGTACAGCCACTTTCTGAAAACATAACGACTGAACCAGGGCATCACCGCCCACGTTAGAATGCCCACCAGCAGCACGGTTGTCAGGATATTCAGAAGGAAAAAATTCGCCCCTTCGAAGATAATATCCAGCACCGGCACGATAATTGATGCCAGTACGTATACTGCGATGAAGGTAACGATAGCCATTTTCCATCGCGGGGGTGTCTCCAGCTCAGGGCATTCCGGGATGGAAAACCACGTTTCCAGTCCGGTCGCCTGTTGCCGACTCCTGCGGGAGAACGCATCCGCCTCGTGTGATAGTTTCTGGCGGATATAGGAGGTTTCCCATTGGTGTACGGATTTCTCATCTGTAAAACGGAGTACGACGTGGTACAGACCGGATTTACCCGGTGATGGCATGAGCATAGTCACGCCCTTATTGCCGGGGGCCTGCTTGGCTGCCGCTACCAGTTTACGTACCCAATCGTCATAATCCCGCTCATGTCCCGGAAAAACGTTGCGGCTCACCACCACCGTTACATCTTTCCCGCTCGGTACAACCCTGTCATTCTCCATGCGCTCACCTCTCGCCTGATTGAGGGATTCTCACCCAGCCTAAATTTTCTGCCAATATATATATTATATAATGTGGGGAGTATACATAGAATAAGACATTTCTCACACTATCGTTACCCCCTTGGAAAAATATCTTTTCCCACCCAGCCTGCCCGTCGTAGCTTTAGTGTAGTCGGGCCACCCGGCATCATCTGCCGCTTAGCCCTGAAAAAAACGTCATTCCCACGAAAGTGGGAATCCAGTATATCCTCCCACCCCCTTTTCTTAGATATCTATTCCCACCCAACCGCCCAGCATCATATGTGGCTTAGTCCATGTATTTTCCACACCACCCCTCAAGGGAAGTAGCCAGTCAAGAGGGGCGCCAGCCCCTCTCAAAAACATTACCCTTTCCAACCAAAATATCTGGCGTTCTCATTTAGTGCATCTGGTTGGAGAGGTGGTCAGGGGGATAGATTGATATCCACCCACTTAACATAACTTTAAAAACAATTTAAAGCTGACCACCCACTAATTGTTTCCCTGCTTTTATAAGGTCCTTCTAGAAACTTTGCTGGGTGGGGTGGTAGAATGGAGAAGTACCTGATGAGAGAGGCTTTATCATGACCGAACCCGTTAGAGTACGCTTTGCCCCCAGCCCCACTGGTATACCCCATGTGGGTAATATCCGTACGGCCATGTTCAACTGGCTTATGGCCAGGCACAATGGCGGTAAGCTTGTACTGCGTATTGAGGACACGGATGTCACCCGCCGGGTTGAAGGTGCCGTGGAGGCCATCATAGACGGACTCAAATGGCTGGGTCTGGACTGGGACGAGGGGCCGGACGTGGGGGGTGGCTTCGGACCTTATATCCAGTCGCAGCGCCTGCATCTCTATCAGCAGGCTGCTGATAAACTCATAGCTCAGGGAGATGCCTACTACTGCTACTGCTCCTCCGAGCGTCTTGAGGCGATGCGAAAGGAGCAGGTCAGGCGAAAGCAGTCGATAGGCTATGACCGTCACTGCCGTGACCTGACTCCACAGGAATGGGTGGAGAAAGAGGCCGGGGGCATCACACCTGTGGTACGCTTTAAAGTGCCGCTGGAGGGGAAAACGCAGTTTAACGACCTGATATACGGTGATGTCGTCTTCGAACATGACACCATCGATGACTTTGTTTTACTGAAATCGGATGGCTACCCGACCTATCACCTGGCTAATGTCGTTGATGATAATGCTATGGAAATCAGCCACGTCATCCGGGCTGAGGAGTGGATTTCGAGTACACCCCGGCACCTGCTGATATATCAGGCACTCGGACTGGAACCACCGCAATTTGTCCATCATCCCCTTATAGTAGGTCCCGACCGCGCCAAGCTGAGCAAGCGGCACGGATCTGTCTCCATACTGGATTACCGAGAGCAGGGTTACCTGCCGGAGACGGTGTTCAACTTCCTTGCATTAATCGGCTGGTCGCTGGATGATAAGACCGAGATAATGTCCCGGCAGGAACTAATCGACTATTTTTCCCTCGACCGCATCGGCAGGACAGGGGCTGTCTTTAATCGGGACAAGCTTGAATGGATGAACGGGGTTTATATACGCGGTTTAGCCGTTGAAGATTTAGCTAATAGGGTACTCCCGTTCCTGGAAGAGGGATTACCGAAAGAAGTTAAACGACCACTGGATACTAACTATGTATGGCAAATAATACCACTAATCCAGGAACGGATAAACACTCTGGCAGAAGCCGCTACCTATGCTGATTTCTTCTTTGTAGATGCGCTGAAATATGAAACTTCGATGCTAGTAGGCAAGAAGATGACCAGGGAAACCACACTAGTGGCACTGAAAGCCGCTGAAGAAAGACTATCTACACTGAAGAGCTTTGACCATGATCTGTTGGAAGACACACTTCGGCATCTTGCCGGGGATTTAGGGCTCAAGACGGGGCAACTTTTCGGCCTGCTTCGGGTAGCTACTACCGGTCGTAGTGCCACCCCACCACTCTTTGATACAATGGAAGTGCTGGGTAGAGAAAGATGTTTGAACAGGATTAGGGTTGCGGTAGCCAAACTAGGCAGTAACTGAGATTTATAAAACAGAAAGGGGTTAATCAGGGGACTATATGGCCATAGACAATTCTAAACCAGCCAGTGATTTCATTAGGGATATTGTCCGTCAGGACCTTCTGACGAACAAGTACGGTGGCCGCGTGCATACCCGGTTTCCACCTGAACCTAACGCCTATTTGCACATCGGGCATGCTAAAGCAATTTATAACAGTTTCAGCATTGCCGAGGAGTTTAACGGTCTCTATAATTTACGGTTCGATGACACCAATCCCATCAAAGAAGAACAGGAGTATATTGACGCAATAATACAAGATATTCGCTGGCTGGGATGGGATTGGGAAGACCGCCTGTATTATGCCTCGGACTACTTTGAGCAGATGTATGAATACGCTGAACAGCTTATCAAGGCTGGTAAAGCTTACGTCGATGAGTTAAGTGCAGAGGAAATCAAAGACTACCGCGGTACCTTAACTGAAGCAGGCAGGCTGAGTCCCTACCGAGAACGCCCGATAGAGGAAAACCTCGATTTATTCCGGCGTATGCGGGCTGGAGAATTCCCGAACGGCTCACACGTTCTCCGGGCAAAGATCGATATGGCCTCTCCCAACCTGAACATGCGTGACCCGGTCATGTACCGTATCCTTCATGCTGAGCACCCCCGCACAGGAGATAAATGGTGTATTTATCCAATGTACGACTGGGCTCACGGTCTTGAGGACTCTATAGAAGGAATTACTCATTCTCTATGTTCACTAGAATTCGAAGACCACCGCCCTCTCTATGACTGGTTCCTGGATGAACTGGGCATCTATCATCCCCAGCAGATCGAGTTCGCAAGAACCAATCTGACCTATACCGTAACGAGTAAACGTCGGTTACTGAAGATGGTACAGGAAGGTCTGGTGCGTGGATGGGACGACCCCCGTTTACCAACACTATCAGGTTTACGCAGACGCGGCTACACACCGGAAGCTATCAAACTCTTCTGCGAGCGTATCGGTATTACCAAGGCCAAAAGCACTATAGATATCGCTTTCCTTGAGCACTGCCTTCGGGAGGATCTAAATCAACGAGCCCAGCGTGTTATGGGCGTGCTGCATCCATTGCGTCTGGTAATTGATAACTACCCGGAAGGCCAGGTGGAAGAACTCGATGCGGTGAATAATCCCGAAGATCCCGCTGCGGGGACGCGAAAGGTGCCTTTTTCACGTGTTCTTTATATCGAAAAGGAGGACTTTCGCGAAGACGCCCCCGAAAAATATTTCCGTCTGGTGCCGGGCCGTGAGGTGAGGTTGAGGTACGCGTACTTTATTACATGCGTGGGTGTAGTCAAAGACGAAAAGACCGGCGAGATAGTCGAGGTCCACTGCACCTATGACCCGGCCACAAAGGGTGGTGATGCCCCGGATGGGCGTAAGGTCAAATCGACGTTACACTGGGTTTCGGCCGAGCACGCACTCGAAGCTGAAGTGCGTTTGTACGATCGCCTGTTCAACAAGGAAGACCCAATGGATGTGGAAGACGGGGCTGATTATATAACTTATTTGAATCCAAATTCCCTTGAGGTATTGACATCATGCCGGGTTGAACCCAGTCTTGCCGGTGGCTCACCCGGGAGTCGATACCAATTCGAAAGGCTGGGCTATTTTTGCGTTGACCCCGATTCGTCTCCAGAAAAATTGGTATTCAATCGGGTGGTATCGTTGCGGGATACTTGGTCCAAGATACAAAAGCAGCAGAAATAATGCCTTTTACTTTCTATTATCCGGGCTCTGACAAACTGAGCTTTACCCTTGATTTGGAAAAGGAGGTCGGCAGCGCAGTCTGGAAAGGATTGCTGCAACGCTGGAAAGACTCCGTGAATTAACCTCATGGACAAGAAGAGTGATTCATCAAGTCTAAAGGCATGGCTTATCGTCCTGATAGCACTCCTGGACGATGTGGTCGCGCTGGCCCTGGTCTTTGTGGTGTTGTGGTTTTTCAGAGTGAAAGTACCACTATCGGTGATAATCGTTATCGGACTGGTGCTGGGCACTTTCATCTTCATAATACACCGGGCAATAGTGCCAAGCCTGCGCCGGAGGAAGGTAACTGGCGCCGAGGGAATGGTCGGCCTGATGGGTGAGGTTGTGAAATCATTGAAGCCGGATGGAGTCATCAGGGTTGGTGGGGAATACTGGCAGGCAAAGTCCCTTGAAGGTGATATTGAAGCCGGCGAAGACGTGGAAGTTATAGATATAGATAGGCTGAGCCTGGAGGTAAGGCGGAAAGCATCATGAGTACAATTGAACCTGGGTATATAGCTCTGTATAAGTCAGGTGAACTGGAACGGCGTACCAGGGCACTCGAAGCGCGGCTGGCTTCATGTAATATCTGCCCGAGGGAATGTGGCGTCAACCGACTTGATGGTGAGACCGGTAGCTGTCATTCGGCATATCAACCGATAGTCTCCTCATATTGCGCTCACCACGGCGAGGAGCCAGTGCTTTCCGGGATAAGGGGGTCGGGGACGGTGTTCTTCGGCAACTGCAATATGCGCTGTGTCTACTGTCAGAATTATCAGATAAGCCAGGACTATGAAGCCCAGCAAGACTATGAGGTTGACACCCGTATTCTGGCGGAACGTATGCTTTATCTTCAGGATGATTTGAAGTGCCACAACATCAACCTAGTAACGCCTTCGCACTTTGTGCCGCAGATAGTGCGCGCGGTGCTGGAGGCAGTGCCCATGGGACTCCACCTGCCGTTGGTCTATAACACCAGCAGTTATGATTCTCTAGAGACTTTACAAGAATTGGACGGTATTATGAATATTTATCTGGCCGATTTACGCTATGCATCGAATGAAATGGGCCAGAAGTACTCACAGGTATACCATTACGCGGACAACTCGCGTACCGCCATCAAGGAAATGTACCGGCAGGTCGGCAATCTTGAAGTTGACGACCATGGTATCGCCCGGAAGGGTTTGATAATTCGCCACCTGGTACTCCCCAATGATATTGCCGGTAGCGAGGAATCGCTTAACTGGCTGGCAAAAGAAATTTCGCCTGAAGTTGCGGTTGGTATCATGTCCCAGTACCACCCGGCGCACCGGGCTTTCAACTACAAAGAACTGAGTAGGAGAGTATCACCCGAGGAATACAATATGGTAGTCAGGCTGGTGGAAAGGCTGGGAATGACGAACGGGTGGGTGCAGAGTCTGGAATCGCCGGGTCATTACCTGCCGGATTTTTCAGTTGACGAACCGTTCTCGGAGAGGAATTGATAGCAGAAAATTATCTCTTGCGTTTAACGAAAGCATAACGGACTTTTCGGCCGTTGGGTTTGTCTTTTTTGTTTACGTTCTCGATAAAGGTCTGGAGGTCTTTAGCGGGCTTTTTGGGCATGGTTATGTCCTTTTGACTTTAGTTAATCTATGATTAATGGTAGCATATATTCTGTCACAAAGCCAGTTCGGAGGTGATTATGACGATATTTCTGTCAGTGTTAATGCTCGTGTCATCAGCCATAGTTATATATTACTGGGTTGATTTCTACCTCAGGGGGGCCATCTATGTAGTAAATGAGGACTGGTACATAAAGTTCCAGAAGTCTTTTCCTCCCGCCGATTTATGGATGGCTGCCTGCGGCATCGTGGGTGCTATCGGGCTTCTAACTGGACAGGCCTATGGTCTGATATTTGCATTATTGGCGGCTTCGTCCGCGATATTTCTGGCCCTTATGGACATCACTTTCAATATAGAAAACAGACTTTATTCCCTCGTGGCTAAGTCGAGCCAGATGAAGTTCGAGGTTGTGTTAAATGTGTGGGCGCTGTTTCTGGGAATCGGTCTAATTATCTATGTATGGCCGAAAATCGCGGTCGTTTAATAGTTGGTAGAAAAAGATAATCCCGGGAGCTATTTGATGGCAGAGAGATATCCGGTCAAGAAATACCCGATAGTCGGGGCCTGCGGTCTTAACTGTGGACTGTGCCCGAGATATCATACCGAAGGTACGTCCAGATGTCCCGGCTGCTGCGGCGCGGATTTCTGGCAGAAACACCCGTCATGCGGATTTATCACCTGCTGTGTTAAACAGAAGAACCTTGAGACATGTGCTGAGTGTGCTGACTGGGAAGGATGCGAGAGGTTGGGTAAAAGTTTAAATGCAGCTAAGAATGTTGATTCCTTTATTTCATATCGACCGCTTGCTGATAATCTTGCATTTATTCGAAAGCAAGGAGTAGATGAGTTTGCACGTCTCGAAATCGAGAAACTGGAGTTCCTCCGATACCTTATTGATAATTATGATGAAGGACGCTCCAAAAGTTTTTACTGCACGAGCTGCCAGCTGATTCTCCTGGACGGTTTGAAGAAGGCGCTGGCTAATGTGGAGGAGTTAGTGACTAAGACTGCTGATATCAAGGAGAAAGCAAAAACAGTCAGGGTGGCAATTTCAAACCTGGCTAACGAACTGGGGATTAGTCTGAAGCTGAGGAAGTAATCATCGCACCCAATTATATTAAGCGGGTGGTGGGGGGAATATGATAAAATGGCCTTTTATGCGCCGGGGCGGCAGGGTAGGAAAAGATTTGAAAAAATAAAAACGGATGTAGTGAAGAGTGATGGAATTGACGGCTATATCGGTTGCCGCTTAAAATAACAGCAGCGATGGGCGAGGAGGGTGATATGGAGCATATGTGGGCGCCGTGGCGTATTCAGTACATCCTCAATGAGAAACCCGAGGGGTGTATTCTCTGTGATAAACCCAAGGAAAACAAAGACGTACAGAACTATATACTCTACCGGGGTGATAAGAACTACATCATGTTAAATAGCTACCCTTATAATCCGGGGCATCTCATGGTGGCCCCTTACCGACATACCGGAAATCTGGAAGAACTGACGGCAGAGGAGCGGAACGAACACTTTGAGCTGGTTTGCCGCAGCGTGAAAGTCCTGAAAAAGGCATTTTCTCCCGGCGGGTTTAATACAGGAGCGAATATAGGCAGGGTGGCCGGGGCAGGCATAGAGAACCATTTTCACAGTCACATTGTGCCCCGCTGGCAGGGAGATACCAATTATGTGCCTGTGCTGGCTGATTTAAGGGTGATACCGCAGGCTCTGGCGGAGACCTATGAAATGCTTGAGGGGAGATTCTGAATCAGGCGGGGTTACTCGTCCGCCGAAGAACACGAGCGACGGCGTTCTTTAGGTCGTTTGCACCCAAGGATTTAACCAGGTAATCGGCGGCTCCTCTGCCGAGGGCGCGTTCTTTCTGCGGTTCACCGATAGAAGCCGTGAACACGATTACTGGAACCGCCGAAATTATCGGTTCGCTCTTCATCTGTTCGAGTATCACACAGCCACTATCGTCCGGCAATCTTAGGTCAAGTAGCACCAGATTGACCTTACTTTCTCTTGCCAACCTCAGGCCTTCATGACCGGTCTCGGCCTGTAGAACATCATAGCCCTCGAGCTCAAGCACGCGCATAGCGAAATTACGGATATCAGCATCGTCCTCAATTATGAGTATCTTTTTGTTTTTAAACCTTTTTGCCATGACAATCCCTTTGCCTGGTGTATACTGGTAGTGTGAAGAAGCATTGGGTTCCCCTGCCTTCTTCGCTCTCCTGTAGCGCCTCTTCTGCCCGCCTGCGCCCGGCTTCTGATGCTTCCAGTTCAGCCAGCCGCCGGCGCGTTTCCTCCAGTTCGCCTATCAGCTCTAGCTTCGTTTTATATGTGTACGTCATCATGTCACCCCCGGATCAGGACGCATATGCTCGGACATCTTATTTTATCGTGTCTTTGTTTTGTCACTACTTTTGTCAAATGTCAAGGGTGCTTCTATCCTGAATTATTTTTAGATATTGGATTTTCAAAGAAAGAGCTAATACAATAATAATAGATACCGGCAAGAGGGTTTATTTATGGAGTGGAAGAAGGGTCTCTGCGGCGTCTGCCCGGCCGGCTGCTGGGTGGAGGTTGCCGTCAGCGACGGCAAGATGGTGGATATCCGGGAGGATACAGGCCACTCGCTGGGCACTATCTGCAGGCTGGGTGAGCATGCCCCGGAGATTGTTTACAGCGAGCACCGGCTGAAATATCCCATGAAGCGTTCGGGCCCTAAGGGCACGTATGACTTCGAACGTATTACCTGGGACGAGGCCTATGATATTATCGCCGAGAATCTGAATAAGATAAAGAAAGAATCGGGGGCGGAGGCGGTGGCCATATATACCGGGCGCGGCGCTCAGGAGCTTTCCCTGTGCGATATGTTCCAGCCGAAGGGCGTGGCAGTCTCGTCGGCGTCGAATGTGCTGTTTCCCTTCGGTTCGCCGAATACCACGGGTGTCGGCGCGCTATGCTATGTATCCCTGCACGTAATTGCGCCCCGGGTCACCATGGGCCGTACGGGGACTGATATATTTTCGGATATCGAGAACGCCGAGATGATAGTCGTCTGGGGCACCAATCCGGCGACGGATTCTCCGCCGGTTGACATGTACCGCCTGGAGACAGCCGCAGCAAGAGGTGCCGATATCGTGGTCATTGACCCACGACGCACCGAGACGGCCATCCGAACCGGTGCACAATGGATTCACATCCGGCCGGGGACTGACGGCGCCCTGGCCCTGAGCCTGATTGAGGTGCTGATTGACGAAGACCTTTACGACGAAGACTTTGCCGAGAACTGGTGCCACGGTTTTGAAGACCTCAGGACATATACCCAGCACTTCCGCCCCGAGGTGGTGGAGACAATCACCGGTGTACCTGCCGAAACCATCAGGGACCTGGCGCGGCGTATCGCCGGTGCCAACGGGGCCTGTCCGCTAATGTACACCGGACTGGAGTTCTCGAACTCCGGCGTGCAGGCGGCCCGCGCCGTCTTTACCCTATTCGCCCTGGCCGACCAGCTTGACGTGCCCGGCGGCATCGGGTTTTCGATGCTTGACGGTACTTTTTGCATAAACCGCGCCTGCAACCAGGAGAACCCCAATCTGGATATCGCCATCGGGCGGGAGCAGTTTCCGGTTTACAGCAGCTATCGTGGTGAGTCCCACGCTATCGGCCTGGTAAACTCGGTGCTCAAGGGCGAGCCGTACGCTATCCGCGCCCTGCTCATTCACGGTGCTTCCCTGCTGACATCCTGGCCGCAGACACCCGTCTGGCGTGAGACGCTTGGGAAACTGGACTTCCTCGCCTGTATTGACCGTCAGTTGACCGCTGATACGGCCTACGCTGATATCGTACTGCCGGCGACGACCATATTCGAGAATGAGTCATATATGGTCTACGGGCCTATATTCCGCCTGCGGGAGAAAATTATCGAGCCGCTGGGCGAGGCGCGTAACGACTACCTAATTATGGCTGGTCTTGCCGACCGGCTTGGCTACGGGCACCTGTATCCTCAAACAGAAGAAGCGATGATTAAGCAAGCACTGGAGGGCTCGGGATATACGCTTGAGGATATCAGGTCGGCTGGAGGCTGGGTCAGGCTTTCAACGCCGATGATGGAGTATAAGAAATGGCAAAAAGGCGGCCTGCGCCCGGATGGCCAGCCGGGCTTTGATACACCCACCGGCAAGTTTGAGATATGGTCAACGGTCCTTGAAGAGTACGGCTACGAACCTTTACCAAAATACTTTGAGCCCAGAGAAGGGCCTTTGAGTAGCCCCGCTCTGACCGGTAAATTCCCCCTCGTTTTCAACTCAGGAGCACGTACGCAGAACGAATTTCGCTCCCAGCACCACGGCATACCCGGTCTGGCAAAGGACTACCCGGAGCCCACGGTTGACATCAATGTGCATGATGCCTCGGCCCGGGGCATAGCCAGCGGCGATTTAGTAATAGTCACAACACCCCGGGGCAGTGTCCGTTTTCGGGCAAGGGTCAGCGACGATATTATGACAGGGACGGTTGAGTGCGCCATGGGCGGCGGCACGCCGGTCGGCCCGGAGGCCTGGCAGGAGTGGAACGTCAACGAATTGACGGACTTGAATAACTACGATGATATATCGGGCTTTCCAGTCTATAAAGCCCTGCTCTGCGAGGTATCTAAAGTTGAGGCGGGCACTGAATTGACCCGAAGCATGGTCAGCAAGCAGGTAAAGACGCATGGTTCCGGCCCGGTAGTCCCGACCTCCCGGCAGACTGAGTCCAGGAGGCGAATCTATCTTGATAATAATGCCACCACTCCGGTGGCCGATGCGGTACGGGAAGCCATGATGCCATATCTTGGGGACACTCACGGTAATCCTTCGAGCATTCATGGTACGGGCAGGGAAGCGCGGGACGCTGTGGAGAAAGCCCGCCGGCAGGTAGCCAGGCTTCTCAACACCTCACCGCGGAGAATCATCTTTACCGGCGGCGGCACCGAGGCCGATAACCTGGCGCTCAAGGGTGTGGCTTTCGCCCGACGTGATAAGGGCAATCATGTTATCACCACAACCATCGAGCATCCCGCCGTGCTGAGCGCAGTCGCGTTTCTTGAGAAAATTGGCTTCAAGGTTACCTATCTTGAAGTTGACAGCTACGGCCTTTTGGAGCCGGAAAAGCTCAGGGATGCCATTACTGATGATACCATTCTCATCTCCATCATGCTGGCAAACAACGAGGTGGGCACGATTCTGCCGATCCGAGAGCTGTGCGCTGTGGCCCATGAAAAGGGCGTCCCGTTTCACACCGATGCCGTACAGGCCATCGGTAAAATCAAAGTGGATGTTCAGGAGCTTGATGTCGACCTGCTCAGCATCGCCGGGCACAAGTTCCGGGCGCCCAAGGGGGTCGGCGCTCTGTACGTGAAGAAGGGAATCCAGCTTGAGCCGCTCATCCACGGAGGCAAACAGGAAGGCGGCTTCAGGGCGGGGACGGAGAATGTCCCGTCAATCGTCGGCCTCGGTAAGGCGGCGGAACTGGCCGCCCGTACCTGGCAGGATGCCGAACGTATAGCAGCCCTGCGTGACAGACTGGAGGAAGGTATCAAAGAGCTGGTGCCGTATGCCCGGTTGAACGGCCACCATTTGAATCGGTTGCCCAATACACTTAACCTGACCCTGACGGGACTCCGCGGTGAGTCGATTGTCATCGCTATGGACCAGCAGGGTATCGCTCTTTCCTCCGGCTCCGCATGTAAATCGGGTTCTCCGGAACCGACGCACGTACTTATTGCCATGGGTAGGACGGAAGAGGAAGCCCACTGCTCGGTGCGTTTCTCTCTGGCGCACGATACCACCGAAGAAGATATCGACGAGACAATCACGGCTCTGGCAAGGGTACTGGAGGAGAAGAATACGGTACGGCTGATACCGTGTAAATAGGAGGGGTGGGTGGAATTTATTCCCGCCGGAACCGCCTCTCCATCTCTCTGAGGAACTCTTCCACATCGGGCGACAGGGCGGGGGGTTCCTGCTCGGCTTCCCTTTCACTCACGCGTGCGTCATAGGTCTCTTCAAGCTGTTCGACAATCTCCTGCACCTGCGGATTCCCGGCCACAGCGGCACTGATTTGCTCGCGCTGCCTCTGCGCCCTGTTCATGCTTTCCTCGGGCACCGGAATATCGTACAGGGAAGAAATAATCTCCTGAAGTCGCACGACTCCCATGTAGTCTTCATCCAGCTGGGTATACTGCGGCAGGTTGACAATCAAGGTTATGTTTTCAGCGCCCCAGCCGGCGGCCTTCTGTGAAATAAGAGTACAGATGGTTATCGGTCCCTGGTAGGTACTTGACGATACTCCCGCCTGTTCGAGTTTTTGTTTCAGTTCTTCGCTGGATGACCCGCCCGATACCAGCGGCGGTCTTGTATGCGGTACGAAGTTATACATGCTGCCGATAAGGCAGTACCGCTTGATGCCGAACCTTTCTAAAATTCTGGTAACAGAATCGACATAGATTTCACCGAACATATGCGGCTCTAGAAGATGAAGAAAAAGGAAGTCATGGCCTCCCACCTGCCGGCCAAAGGTAATAAAGGTGTTAGGAATCTGGACGTGGCGCTCGCCGTGGCTCAGATAAAGCATGGGCCGGTAGCGGGTAAAATCGAAGAAATTTCCGGGTCTTGCCAGCTCGGCCAGCGGTCTGGCCTGCGTATACTTTTCAAGCCAGGAGAGAGTCAGGGTACCCACGTCTCCGGCATCTATCCACGGGTCAAGTATGGCAAAGGCGTGAGGTTCCTTTAGCTCCGGCAGTGGCTCATTGACCTTAAAAGCACCGATTCTCATATCTATATTAATTATATCACGGTTGTTTCAATGCAGGTAAAATACAGGCGATATCGGGGAGTATATAAACCACGCAGTTGCCAGGATTAATTGGCAATCAGGTAATATACGTTGAACCATTGATGCTCGTCGGTCCAGACTTTCGCCACGCAGAATCCGGCATCCGTTGCCAGTTGTTCGAAATTGTCCAGGCTATATTTATAAGAGCTTTCCGTCCAGATGCTCTCGCCTTCGGCAAAGGGGATGCTCACATTATCAAGATGGACAACCTGCTCTATTTTACTTTGCAGGTGCATCTCGACGCGGCCTTTCTCCTGATTATAGAAGGCGCAGTGCCGAAACTGCTCGAGCTGAAAATCGGCGTTGAGCTCACGGTTGATTCGTTCCAGCAGGTTGAGGTTAAAAGCGGCGGTTACGCCCTCCCGGTCATTGTAAGCCCTATGAAGCACAGTAGGGTCTTTTTCAAGGTCTACTCCGATGAGCAAAGCCCCTCCCTTCCCGCACACCGCGGCGATATGCTCCATGAACTGCATGGCTGACGGCGGGTCGAAGTTGCCGATTGACGAACCCGGAAAATAGAAAACAGTACGGTCGCTCGGTCGCTTCGGGACAGGCATCTCAAAACTGTCTGTATAATCGGCACAGACGGGGAGTATATCAAGTGCGGGGTAGGTCTGCCCGAGTTCATCGACCACGTGCTCCAACTGCTCTTTTGAAATATCAATCGGCACATAGGCGGCAAGGTCGGGCATGTTATCCAGGAGAATAAGCGTCTTGGTACAGCTGCCGCAGCCGTACTCAATAAGCAGGCAATTGGGGCCGAGAAGCGCCACAATCTCGTCGATATGATTCTCCATAATGGCCGCTTCGATGCGCGGTATGTAGTATTCATCAAGGGAGCAAATACGCTCATACAGATACGAACCGCGTTCGTCATACAGGTACTCGGTAGGAAGTTCCTTCGGCGATTTTTGCAGTCCTTTCAGGACTTTTTCGCGGAAGTGCTCCTGCTTCGGCTGAAAATCGTATATCCGGTTTTTCCTGTTACCTGGATTCATGAATGCTCCCGGCACTTCTTAACCATCCGTACGGGGAATATTATAAACTATCACGTCAATTCAAAACAGTGACTTTTGTCTTACAGGCCTATACTTTTTTGTTTCAGTGAATTATTGAAATAATGACCGGCATTAAGCTAGCATGATAACAGGACTCCAATAATAATCGGGGGGCTCCGGGATGAAAAATTACGATGTAATCGTTATCGGGTCGGGGTGTGGTGCGCTCATTTCGGACGAAGCGGCGGCACATGGCCTGAAGACAGCCCTGATTGATAAAGGGCCGCTCATCGGGGGCACATGTCTCAACTGGGGCTGCATTCCTTCCAAGATGCTGATATTTCCGGCTGATAGAATCGTGGAGATGCAGGAAGCAGCTAAGCTGGGCGTAACTGCCGGAATAAAGAGCATCGACTTCCATGCCATAATGGAGCGAATGAGACAGTCCCGAGAGCAAAGCCAGGTACATATCAGGGAGAGCATCGGGAAAACTAAAAACCTGGACTTCTATGAGGGCGAAGCGCATTTCGTGGCCGATTATACCCTTGAAGTTAATAGCGAGAGACTCCGGGGAGAGAAAATCTTCATCGCATCCGGTTCGCGTCTTCTTATACCTCCCATAAAAGGCCTGGAGGACATAGACTATCTGACCAACGAATCGGTGCTGGAGCTTAAAGAGAGGCCGGACAGCCTGATCATCATCGGCGGTGGCTATGTGGCTGTGGAATATTGCCATTTCTTCGCGGCCATGGGCACGAAAGTGACCATCCTTGAGATGGCCGACAGACTCGTCCTCTCTGAAGAACCGGAGATAGCCGAGCTTCTGAAGAAAAAACTGAGCCAGCGCATGGAAGTCCATACCGGTGCCCAGGCGGAGGAAGTCAAGAGGAGCAATAGCGGGATATCCGTGATTACCAGAGATAAGAGCACCGGCAGGGAAAGAGAATTTCAGGCGCAGAGCATGATGATAGCCGTTGGCCGGCGCTCTACTGCCGATTTACTGAAAGTAGAGAATACGGGTGTGGAACTGGACAGTCGGGGTTTTATTGAGACCAATAATCGGCTGGAGACGAGTAAGAAGAATATATTCGCTGTGGGTGATGTTAACGGGAAGCAGATGTTCACCCATATGGCCAACCGGGAGGCGGCCATAGCGGCGCATAATGCTTTTCACGATGCGAGTCTTGAGGTTGACTATGATGTGGTGCCTCATGCCGTTTATTCATACCCGCAGATTGCCTCGGTGGGGTTGAGGGAAGAGGACGCGAAAAAAGACCACGAAATCATCGTCGGCAGGACTAAATATTCAGATATTGCCAAGGGCGAGGCCATGATGGAAAGGGATGGCTTTGCCAAGGCCATCGTTGAGAAGGATACGGATAAGATTCTGGGATTTCATATCATCGGGCCTTACGCACCGGTACTCATCCAGGAGGTTGTCAATGCCATGACATCGGGCGGTGGTATAGATGAGCTGAACCAGGGCATTCATATTCATCCGGCCCTTTCTGAGTTAATACCGACGACGGTCAACAGCGTCGGGGAGTCCTGAGAGTTCTGTTTGCATTTCAGAAATCGTGAAAGAGCGGGCACAGGTATTTCTCCGTAATCTATTCTTTTTTATCATACAAAGCCTTGGGTCCGGTGGAGAAGTAGAAGATAGGCCGGTCAACTCTCCTGAATACTATCGGGCAGTGAGGAAGTCCCCTGGGAATGAAGACCGCGCAGCTTTTAGTGAGGACGTGTTTTTCATCACCCAGGGTTATCTCCACTTCCGCGCATAAATCGTGAGGGTCTTCCGGGTTGCTGCCGATAAATCCAACGTACTCATCCCAGTCGTGGGTATGGCTACCAGCGGGACTGCCTCTATCGGACGCTTTCCATATCAGGGCGCAATTAAGATAGAAGGCCCCCTTGATAACACTATCATCCACGAGAACCACCATCTCTCCGGTGCGTTCACGGGGTTCGCCGGGTGGGGGAGGCCTCATCTGGGGAGGCTTGGCCTCGGTAATGATGTATTTACCGTATTTCGTTTCCGCCATTTACTATTGCCTCCTT
>Ga0209427_10004405_pt1 | contig 16287 bp, 13 predicted proteins | sample DeeMarSWOR136_30_FD_187465 | JGI IMG/M metagenome (GOLD analysis project Ga0209427, IMG submission 187465) | Marine sediment microbial communities from White Oak River estuary, North Carolina - WOR-1-36_30 (SPAdes) (version 2) | ecosystem: Environmental > Aquatic > Marine > Intertidal zone >...
CAGTGCTGCGGACTGGATCATGGACCTGGGGCCGGGAGCCGGGCCGGAGGGCGGCGACGTAGTCTACATGGGGGAGTACGAAGAGCTCCTGCGCAGCGGGGAGTCGGTCACGGCCTCCGCCCTCAGGGAGGAGATGCAGCTGGAGCCCAGGCGGGAGCCCTCGGCCGCCTCCGCCCCCTCGACCCATATTAGGGTGAGGGGAGCCAGGGCCAACAACCTCAGGGGCGTCGACGTGGACATTCCCAAGGCCGCCCTGACGGTGGTGACGGGGGTGTCTGGGAGCGGGAAGAGCAGCCTGGTCAGGGACGTCCTTGAGGCCGAGGCCAGGAGAAGGTACCTTGAGACGCTGAGCCTCTACGAGAGGCAGGGAACCAGGGAAGGCCCCGAGGCCCCAGTAGAATCCGTGACCGGCCTAGGCGTCACCCTAACCGTGACCCCCGACAGACGGCTATACAACAGGAGAAGCACCGTGGGAACGGCCACCGAGATTAGCCACCACCTCGAAGCCCTCCTTAGCGTCCTCGGCGGGAGGACATGCACAGAGTGCGGAGCCGAGATGAACAGAGGGCAGACTTGGGTCTGCCCAGCCTGCGGGGCCGAGACCCCCGTCGCCCCGCCCAGACGGTTCAACCCAGCGACCTACGCCGCCGCCTGCACCACGTGCAACGGCGTCGGTAGCCTCATCAAGCCTGTGCCCGAGAAGCTCATCGTCGACCCGGAGAAGCCCCTCTGCGGCGGCGCCATGCACAGCCCCGGGTTCTTCCCCCAGGGATACCTCTGCAAGCCGGGAAACGGAGGCTACGACATTGTCCAGGCTTTCGCCGCTCGCCACGGCTTCGACCCCGCCTCCACACCGTGGAGCCGGGTCCCCGAGGACGTCAGGAACATGTTCTACCACGGCGACCCGGAGCCCCTGGAGGTCACCTTCAGGAGCCCCAGGGGGAGGACCCATAAACGGACGCTGGTGTTCAACGGTTTCTACGGGTGGCTCAGGGACTGGGACGTGGGAGGCACCTACACGGACACCGTCACCTGCCCCGCCTGCGGAGGCGCCAGGCTCCGGCCGGAGTACCTGGCCGTGACGCTGGGCGGCTACAACATACATGAGCTCAGCGAGATGCCCCTCAAAGCGCTGCAGGATGTAATTAAGGGGCTCGATGTTCCGGAGGGCCACCCTGCACGGAGGAACCACGAGACGATCATGAGGCGGCTCGGATTCCTCATACAGGTAGGCCTCGGGTACATCCACCTCAACAGGGTCTCCACCTCGCTGAGCGCGGGGGAGGCCCAGAGGGTCAAGCTCGCCGGGCTCCTGGGCAGCGGCATCACGAGCCTCACCGTGCTGATGGACGAGCCCAGCAGGGGTCTACACCCCGGAGAGGTGGACGCCCTCCTAGGCGCCCTCACCGAGCTCAGGGACGAGGGAAACACCGTCGTGGTCGTGGAGCACGACCCGGGGCTGATACTGGGGGCGGACCACGTCGTGGACATGGGTCCGGGTCCGGGGACACGGGGAGGGTGCATAGTAGCCATGGGCAGCCCATCGGAGGTCTCAGAGTCAGACACCGTCACCGGGGCGTGGCTACGGGGCGAGAGGAAGCCGACCATCAGGAGGCGGAGGAAGCCGAAGAGGTGGATGACGGTCAGAGGCGCCCGTGAGAACAACCTGAAGGGGGGCGACGTGAGGCTCCCCCTCGGCGTGCTGGTGGGCGTCTGCGGCGTCTCCGGCTCAGGCAAGAGCACGCTCATGATCGACACCCTGGGGAGGGCGCTGAGCCCCGTGAGGCAGACCACCAGCGTCGCCTACGAGCCAATACAGCCCGGGATATACGACGAGATCACCGGCGCCCCCAGGAGGGCCCTCCTGGTGGACCAGTCCAAGAAGGGCGTCAGGAGCCCCCTCAGGTTCCTAAAGCTTAGGAGGCGGCTCACGAGGCTCTACGCGGAGTCCGACGACGCCAAGGCCATAGGCATCACAGAGAAGAAGCTGGGCCAGAGGTGCAGCGTATGCAACGGCTCGGGGTACCGGAGGATAGAGATGGAGTTTCTGCCCGAAATACACGAGGAGTGCGAGGCCTGCTTGGGGACGGGCTACGCCCCCGAGACCTGGGACGTGAGGCTCAAGGGCTACAGCCTCCCAGAGCTCAGCGGCCTCACCATAGCCCAGCTCCACGGCCTGTTCGGCGACGAGCCGGGTTTGGCCGAGCCCCTCAAGGCGGCGATGGGCGTCGGCCTCGGGTACCTCGTGCTGGATCAGCCGGGGCACACGTTGTCCGGCGGGGAGGCCCAGAGGCTCAAGATCGCGGTTGAGCTCTACAAGAAGACGCGGAGGGGCACCCTCTACATCCTGGACGAGCCCACCGTGGGCCAGCACATGGACGACGTGGACAGGCTCACGGGGGTCCTCCACAGGCTCGTGGATGAGGGGAACACCGTGGCGGTGGTGGAGCACAGCCCCCACCTCCTCGCCCAGTGCGACCACTTGATAGAGCTGGGGCCCGAGGGCGGCCCAGGGGGAGGAACGGTGATCGCGGAGGGGACGCCCGAGGAGCTGGCCTCCATGGACACCCCGACCTCGGCCTACCTCAGGAAGGCGCTGGAGGGAATGCCATGACCTGGGCTCCCCTCCTCCTGGCCGACCGGTCTCCCTGTCTAAGGTATCTGGTGCTGAGAGACCTGCTGGGTAACCGTGGCGAGGCGTCGGAGCTAGAAGTCCTCAAGGACGCGGATCCAATTGTCAAGGATCTGGTGGGCCTCCAGAACGGAGACGGCTCGTGGGGAAGGGGTAGCATCGCTGGGAACGCCCCAGCCGGAAATATACAGATCACGGCCCAGGCCCTCACGAGGCTGGGTTACCTCGGGTACGGCCCCGATTACCAGCCCGTGGGGATGGGCGCCGAGTACCTGTTCACCCAGCAGCTGGACGACGGCTCCTGGCCCCTAGGCAACGTCGCCGCCGACATCGACGGCGGGCAGGTATACGACGTCATGAGCCTCCAGACGAGCCTGCCCCTGAGGGGGCTCGCCGAGTGCGGGTACGCGGAGGACCAGAGGGCCGAGAGAGCCTACGGCTGGCTCATGGAGCGGAGACTGGACGACGGGGCGTGGCCCACAGGCAAGGCCAAAGGAGTCTACGGCTACGTGGCCGGATACAGGCGCCTGGCCCACAGCCGCTGGGGGTGCCGAAGCAACACCACCAGCGCCCTGATATGCCTCAGTCTCCACCCCACCCGACACAGAAGCCCGGAGGCGGGGAGGGCGCTGGACCTCCTGCTGGGCAGGGAGACCAGGGAGAGGCACCACATGGGCTACGACGTCGCCAGGATCATCGGCGCAGAGGCGAGCACCGGATTCATTACCTACTACGCGAGGTTCGACATGGCCCAGATACTCGGCCTCTGCAGCAGGGTGGGGGCCACCGTGGAGGACCCGCGGGTCGGTGACCTCGTGGACCACGTGAAGGGCCTCCAGGGCCCCTACGGGCTCTGGGAGTACACCGAGAAGCCCAAGGCGTCCAGGTGGGTGACCTATGAACTCCTCAGGAGCCTGAGCGGTTTGGACACCGAGACCGAGTGGGTGAGCGTGGAGCCCAGGACGCCTTTCCAGCCGTACCCGCGCCGCCGGAAGAGGTTCTAGCTGGCTTTTTATCCGAGGGAACCAAATCATTGACGTGAAACCATATGGCTGATTTGAAGCGCGTCGAGATCATGGATCTCGCCTTCGCCTGACATCCGAGATGCATTGTGTAACAAACAGCTTATTTTTTTATTTGATGTATAAACATCGACGTCATTTACAGTTATGAATTTGGGTTATTGGGCCGTAGTACCTTTAAAAAGGTTGGAAATTAAGTCTGGGCGTGTTTTCTAAGGAGAAGCGTCAATTTGTACGATATAGATAATATTCTGATTCCTTTACAGCCCATTTTGGGTCTTGGAAAGATTTCTGACATTGAAGAGTTACAGCAAACGGTATGGACCCCTAGCTTCATGGGGATCTTGTTCACGAACTCTTGTCGTGGCCAAGATAATGTGAAGCAGCATTACTCGTTTGGGTATTCACGGTCCCTTTTATAGGGCGTCCCTGAAGGCTTCGACGAGCTCATCGTTCGACTGCCTGAGGATGGTAGTGTTGACCGTTAGGTGGAGGCGCTTGGGATCGCCTTCATCATAGATGAAAACCCATTTCCGCCTGAGGGAGGACATGAAGCCATCCAAGTCGACCTGCTCTCCGAGCTCTACTGGGAAGATGTTGGATCCATTCTCATACTTCCCGATGTGAATACCATCCAGCTCGTTTATCCTGGTAAACAGGTCTCTCCCCTTCTCCATGGCGCTGTTAAACCTCTCCTCGAAGCCTTCAGAGCCGGCCAGGGCTAGAGCCGCCTGCATGCAGGTCGATGCGAGGCCTCCCCCGAACATTCGCCTTTCATGGTACAGGTTTTCTATGAAGTCTGATTCCCCAACTAGTATCGCTCCGAACGTTGCCCCGAAATACTTGTAGAGGGAGACGTATACGGTGTCGTAGAGGGAGGCATACTCCTGAGGCCCGATTCCTGTGGCCCCTGACATCATGTAGAGGCGTGCACCGTCCAGGTGCGTCCCTATGCCCTCCTCCCTGCAGAAGCCGGCTACCTCCTCCATCACCTTGAAGGGCGCAACCCTTCCCCTTTGTCTGCGGACTGGGCTCTCGATCATGACTGCCCCTATGGGGTTGGCCACTCTCCCTGTCTCTGACATGTGTACGGCCTCCTTCAGCTCCTCTATTGTGAAATAGGGTTGATCCTTGGCCAGGGGTACGAGTTTGATGCCGCTGAGGCGGTCGACGCAGTCACCCGTGTCGTTGTAGAGATGGCTCTGCTCTTGGACGACGGCTCTGGGCTTCAGTCCGCAGTGCCTCCTGATGGCTAGGTGATTCGCCAGGGTGCCTGTTGGCATGAAGATAGCCGCCTCCTTACCCAGCATTCCGGCGAACAGCTCCTCCATCCTCTTGACGGTGCCTCCAAGGGAGTAGCTGTCCCTCTCTAAACCATGCTTTTCCTCGAACTCCGCGATTCTCCGAATGACGCCTCTAGGAGTCTCGGGCTCCCCGTCGCCCCTGAAGACCACCGATATCTCGGAGTCTGTAGGCTTGCGAGGCATGCTTGAATCGGCCTCCATCTATCAACGACCTCTTTCAGATACTCCCTCCATACTACTCCAAATTACTAGAATCTTTCCCCACGGTCTCCAAGTCTTGGAAACGATGAGATAATTGCCCGGGACGCGTTGAAACTAGATTATTTACTCTGCATGGAGTAGGTTATTAGATGGCGCAAGTAGGGAACTAGAGGCTTCCGGGAACGAGACTCTGGCATCGGTACCCAGAGAGTCACCTTGCAGCAGCCATCATCGCTGTGTTGATCCCAAACCGGAGCCTCATTACTTATCCCCGGATTAACGATTCTAAGAACATCTTGGGAATGTCCACCATGACTGGATGTTGGTAGGACCCGGATAAAAAAAGAACCCGGGAGGAGGGGATTGTGGCTTGAGAAATTGACTGGGTTTCAGCACGGATTTCCCGGTCTCCGCCTTTATCGCCTCAAGCTCGTCTCTCACCCTGTTTTAGACCTCCTAGAACTAGGGGGGCATGTCTGACTCATCCCTGAATATTTCTTCCATCCGGACTGTCTTCTCCTGGTAGTTGTCAACCCTAATCGAGAACTGAAGGCCTTAGTCCTCTTCGGAGTATTCCCTGTCGAAAACCTGCTTGAAGATGTCGTTCAGGTCCTCGTATTATGGTATGTGGCCCACAGGCGTCCTGATGGCGTCGTACTCTCCGTGGGTTCTTCCCTCAGCCCAGATGACCCAGACATTCTTGTCGACCTTCTCGTTGGTGTACTTGCCTTGGTACTTAAGGAAGTAGTTCGTTACGAAGACTCTGAGTGGCTTTTTATCCGTGGGAGCCAACTCATTGACGTGACACTTTATGGCTGATTTGAAGCGCGTCGAGATAATGGATCTCGCCAAGATCAGGGCGGTCTCGTCCCCCCAGATCTCCCCCGACGGGGGGAGCGCGGCCTTCGTCCACACCATGATGGATTTCGAGAAGGACGAGTACCTCGGCGACCTCTGGATCGCCGACCTGGAATCCTGCGAGGCGAGGCAGTTCACCTCGGGGCGCCGGAAGGACGGGAACCCCCGGTGGAGCCCAGACGGCAGACGCATACTGTTCACCTCGAAGCCGCCAGCAGAGGAGTGTGAGGAGAGGAAGAAGGCCCAGCTCTACGTCATCGACGTGGACGGCGGGGAGGCAAGGCAGCTCACGGACATGGAGAAGGGCGTGGAAGGCCCAAGGTGGAGCCCAGACGGTAAGCGCATACTGTTCCTAAGCGACGTGGAGCGCGTCGACAGGGGCGACAGCGACGTCAAGGTCATAGACCGCCTCGTCTATAAGTTCAACGGCAGGGGCTTCTTCGAGAATACCCGAAAACACCTCTTCACGATATCCGCGAAGGGAGGAAAACCTGGGCAGGTCACCGAGGGAGAGTACGACGTGGCGAACCCTGAGTGGATGAGCGACGACGAGACCATCGTCTTCGTGGGCAACCTGGAGCCCGACGCCGACCTGGTGCGCCGCTACTACATCTACAGGGTGGACGCCAAGGGAGGAGAGCCCACCAGGCTCACCGAGACGCTGATGAGCATAGGCGGCGTCTCGCCCCACCCGGAGGAGCCCCTCATAGCGTTCACGGGCCACGACTACGGCCACGGCTCAGGCTCCAACAGCGAAGTCTGGACGCTCAGGGTGGGCGAGGAGCCGGTGAACCTCACCTCCGGCTTCGACCAGGACCTGGGCACCAAGCTCAGCAGCGACGTCAGGGTAAGCAGCCCCGGCACCATGCCGGCGTGGGGCGGCGACCACCTCTACTTCACCAGCACCTACGACGGCGACAGCTGCCTCTACAGGGTGCACAGGGACGGCGGCGACGTCGAGAAGGTGCTGGGAGGCATGGACCACAGCGTCGAATCATTCACCGTCACGGAGGACGGCAAGGTGGCGTACACCGTCCTACACACCACGAAGCCGATCGAGCTGTGGAGCTGGTACGGCGAGAAGCCCCGTCAGGTGACCGACCTCAACGGTGGCTACGTCAAGAAGACGGAGCTGATGCCCCACGACGAGTTCACCTTCACCAGCGAAGCCGGGCACACGGTGCAGGGCTGGCTCATGAAGCCCCCAGGCTTCGACGCCTCCAGGAAGTACCCGCTGGTGCTCCACATCCACGGCGGCCCCAGGGGCGCCTACGGCAACAGCTTTTTCCACGAGTTTCAGGTCCTCGCCGCCCAGGGCTGGGCGGTCATGTACATAAACCCGTGGGGCAGCGGCGGCTACAGCGAGGAGTACCAAGCGGCGCTGCCGGGCCACTACTTCGAGCAGGACTACGACGACCTGATGAAGGCCGTGGACGTGGTCGTGGAGAGGAACCCCTGGGTGGACCCCGACAGGCTCGGGGTGACGGGGGGCAGCTACGGCGGAGTCATGACCAACTGGATCATCACCCACACCGACAGGTTCGCCGCGGCGGTGACGCTGCGAAGCATAACCAACTGGATGACGTTCTTCGGCTGCAGCGACATCGGCTGGACCTTCGGCGAGACCGAGCTTGGCGGCGTCCCTTGGGACATGGAGGAGGTCTTCATGGAGAAGAGCCCTATAAGGCATGTCGCCAACGTGAAGACTCCCACCATGATCATCCATAGCGAGGAGGACTACAGGTGCCCCATGGAGCAGGCGGAGCAGCTGTTCACCGCCCTAAAGGTCCTGGGCGTGGACACTGAGTTCATCAGGTTCCCGGGGGAGAGCCACGAGCTCAGCCGCGGAGGAAAGCCCAAGCACCGCAGAGAGCGGCTGGAGCACATGGTGCGCTGGTTCAAGAAGTACCTCGACTAGTCTCTCCTCAACCGTTTCCCACTTAACCTCAGGATCGAGTTCATCATGTTGCCTTTTTGGAGGAGCTTGTAGAGCGTGGCTCCACTCTCCGTGATGGTGTACGTGTAGCCATTACCGTCACTGTGTTCCTTTAGGAAGCCGTCATGCACGAGGAAGTCGGTCACCCAGTGGTGGAACTGCCGTGTGTTGCCAAGGATTTTTATAAGGTCCCACCTGGACGCCCCGTCGTTATCGCTGACATGCCTCATGATCTCGTAGGCGATCTCGACGGGGCTTCTGGGAGCCGACATCTCACATCTGCTCTAGCTCTTTGTTTATCTCGAAGAAGCGGGCGTACCTATCCTTCAGGGTGAGCCACTTGCTCAAGAGCCTCAGAGAGCTAACTAGTATCGCGGCGAAGCCTAGGCCCCACAACAATATGTACAGCGGCCCCCTCCAGTAGTTCTCCCTTATGATCAGGAGTTGGACGAGGTTGAGAGTGATACCGAGAGCCGCGGCGACGCCCATACCCGTGACGCCCTCGGTCAGGTCCTTTGTGATCTGCCTGGCGTCGCTAAGCATCTCATCGAAGAGAGCGTTCAACTCGGCCACCTTCTCTACACCTTCTCCCTCTGGCTCGGTTTCATCCATAGGCATTCGAGCTTAAATTGGGGTCAACGGTTAAAGCCGTTGTTCTAGAAACTATCTGGGCCTAGCTTCCAGCGTCATTCTCTTCCTCGGCCTCACCCGCTTCAGCCTCGGGCTTCCTAGAAGCGCGGAGCATCGACTCAAGTTGACGCCTGGCGATGAACGGCGACACGGTCGAGTTGTAGATCAAGGAGAAGAGTACGATGGGGATGCATACGTTCGTGAACATCTCCGGATTGGAGAAGAATAGGCCGGCCGGGTCGTACTTGACGGGGAACTGGCTCAGCACCAGCGTGCCGGCGCCCTGAATGTAGATCAGCCTTGTCACGGAGAGCTCCTCGTCCGCCAAGCCTTGGATCTTCCCGGCTATCGTAACGACGACGAACCTCACGACGATTATGAGAGCCGAGACCGATAGCCCCAACTGGAAGCTCCCTAAGCTAGGCGTCATCACGATGCCGAGGTAGACGAAGAAGAGAGCCTTGATCAGGAACGTGAGCTCGTCGTGGTAGTCCCTGAGCTTCCTCCTGTCGATCCTGGCTCTCCTCTCCAGCCCCAGGCTCCTGGTCACGAAGCCGAAGTTCATCAACGTGAAGCCCACCAGAAACACGGAGATGGGTCCACCGCCTCCGCCGCTGACCCACTCAGCGAAAACGTACACCGGGAACAAGGCGGCGATGGTCATCATGTAGTTGAGGGGCCGGTCCCTGAGCCTTGTCAGCGTCTCGCCCCAGACGAGCCCGACCACCAAGCCTATGGCGACCGACGTCAGGAACAAGAAGAGAAAGTCCCTCGCAGAAGTCATGGGCCCGGCGCCTGTCAAGGTGGCCGTCTCGATGAGGGTGATCACCGCCACGACCCTGATGGGGTCACCGAGGGTGGACTCGAGCTGAAGCAGCGTCATGGAGTCACCGACGTCCTTTAAGCCGCCGCCTATAGACGACACCAGGCTGCTCACCGAGACGCCGCTCATCCCCGCCACAATGGCTCCCAGCAGGAAGGCTTCGACAAAGCTGAAGGTCTCTGGCGCGAGGAGCCGCAGGAAGCCCCCGACGGCCAACGTGATGGACAGGAAGCTCGCCACGGCGAGTCCCATCGCCCTCCTCGTGTTGCCGAGGAGCTCCTGCGCGTTGATGGATGTCCCTGTGCTGAAGCTGAACATGGTGACGGTTATGAGGAGCATGAGGTTGAATATTCCGCCGAACAGGGACTCGTCAAAAAAACCCAGCATGGGACCCATGAGCATGCCGAAGCCCAGGAGCCAGACGATATCGGGTATCCTGGTACGGTGGTAGAAGATGCCGGCGATGTAAGCCAGTATGATGGTGAAGGAGATGAGTAGAAGGATTTGCTCGGCGTTGATCAATCAGCATACCCTCATAACTTAGTTGGGTTCGACCCCGACGCTGTATTTCTTTAGGCTAGGGAAGCGGTTTAGAATAAAAATGTTTATCAGAACGGCGTCTTTTCACCCGGTGAAACAGTTAACCTTTTTTTCCATATCTTAGCGCATTTTTTTTGTAAACAGATGAAATAAGTGTTTTATATGAATGAATTTACATTAAGATAGGGGCACATAAACAAATACATGAAGGTTTAAATACCATGAACCTTCAGGTATGCCCCGTCAGGTGACATCTAAATTGCCAATAACGTTTGACACGTCAGGCGAAGGACTCGCAATGGTGCTGAAGGACTACCAAGAGGTGGCCCTCCGGTACCTCTGGCGTTTAGACGGCGAGGGCGCGAGCAGCCGCGACGTCTGGATGCAGGTGAACGAAGATCTAACGGGAAAAAGGACTATCAGTAGAGCATCTATTATCAACTTCCTGAACTCCATGGTAGACGAGGGTGTGCTTAACTACACGGAGATAACAGGGAAGGGAGGACACAGACGCATCTACTCTGCAAAATATGATGAGGCAGGGTTCAAACAGTACATCGCAAAAGTAGTTCTCGGGAACCTCCTGAGAGACTTCCCCGAGGAGACGAGGAAGGCTCTCCAGAAAATCTAGTAAACACCCTTTAACACTTTTTTTTAAATTAAAAAAGGTTAGAGATACCTATTTTCTGAGGATCATCCCAGCCCGTGCACCAGTGTGCTCGCCGTCACTCAGTGTGACCACCCCGTTGACCACAAGGTGCTCGATGCCTTCAGGGTACAACATGGTGGCCTCCGCCGGCGTGAAGTCGGCCCGGTCGATGACGGTCTCCGGGTCGAAGACGGTGATGTCGGCGCACATCCCGGGCAAGAGTAGCCCCCTGTCGCTGAGCCCCAGCACCGACGCGGGTAGGCTGGTCATCTTGCGCACGGCGTCCGTCAGGTGGAGCACGCCCTTCTCCCTCGTGTATTTGCCTAGGACCCTCGGAAAGGTGCCGTAGAACCTGGGGTGAGGAGCCGGGATGTGCCTGTTCAACACACCCTCCGGGCTATGAACCCTGCCGTCGGTGCCCACGGCGACCCAGGGCTGCCTTATTATGAGCTCCACATTCTCCTCCTTCTGGTTGAAGTTCACTATGCTGAACCCTCCCTTGGCCCTGCCCTCGACGACGCTCTCCACATGGTCCCTGAGGAGGTCTATGGCGCAGTCCAGGGGCTGCACGCCCCGCTTCGCGGCTACCTCTGCGATGTTCATGCCGACCAGGCTCTCGTCTAGGGGGTAGCTGCTGATCAGGGCCGCCTCGGGTCCGCCGCGGTCCTCCATGGCCTCGGCAAGGCCCTCTTTGATCCTCTCGGTGGTGGCGAGGTCGTTGAGCCGCTTCACCAGCTCCTCGTTTCCGCCCTCGTTGGCCCACTTGGGTATCCAGGAGCCGAGGCCAGTGCCGCTGGCCGTGTACGGGTACTGGTCGGCGGTGACTTGGACGCCTTCGGCTCGGGCCTCCTCCACCATCTCTATGAGCCTTGGGCAGAGGCCCCAGAAGCGTTTGCTGAGGACCTTGAAGTGGCTGATGTTAACGGGCACCCCGGTCTCCCTGCCTATCCTGATGATCTCTTCGACGGCTCCCAGCGGGTTTCCGCGGTCTCCCTCGTCCCTGATGTGGCTAGTGTAGAAGCCGCCGTACCCCGCGGCCACCCCGGTCAGCTCTATGACTTCCTCGGTCTCGGCGTAGCTCTGGGGGTCGTACCGGAGGCCAGTGGTGATGCCCCTACACCCGGCCTCCATGGCCTTGGCGATCTCCCGCTTCATGGCGTCGAGCTCCGTCGGGGTGGGCGCCCTCATCTCCATCCCCATCACGTAGCGGCGCACCGTGCCGAAGCCAACGAGGGGCGCCACGTTGATGGACAAGCCTCCCTCCTCGAGGCGGGCCAGGTACTCGTCCATGGTGCTCCAGTCCACCTCTACGCTCGCCTCCTCTAGGAATGGGTTGGACCTGCGTGTATCCTCCCTCATCTCCTCGGTGAGGGGCGCGGCACCGCTGCCGCAGCTGGGGAACACCGTGGTGCTCACACCCATGTGGACCTTGCTGTCTGCATCCCGGTTCACCATGATGGTGTAGTCGCTGTGGTCGTGTAAGTCGATGAACCCCGGCGCGACGGCGAGGCCACCCGCGTCGATGACCTCCTCCGCGTCCCCCAGCACCCTACCGACCTCGACTATCCTCCCATCCTTGACACCGACGCCGGCCTTGAACCACGGGTTCCCGGCGCCGGTGAAGACCTTTCCATTTCTGATAACCAGATCGTACAAAGTGATCTCCCTGTACTCTGATCGTCAACATGTTTTATAGCACTTCGGCGTCGTAGAGGATGTGAACCGTTTTGACGAAGCTCACAGAGCCCAAGAAGACGGCCTTCAAGTGGATAGACGACAACGCTGAACGCATCAGCGAGTTCCACAGCCTCATCTGGAACTACGCCGAGTCGGCCTTCAGGGAGTACAAGTCGGTGAAGGCCTTCGCCGAGTTCCACCGCGAGGAGGGGTTCGACGTGGAGGTGGGCGTCGCTGGTATGCCCACGGCCTACGTGGCCACTTGGGGCGAGGGCAAGCCTGTCATCAGCACCTACACCGAGTACGACGCCGTACCGGGGAGGTGGCAGGATCCGGTTCCCTACAGGTCAGCAGCGAACCCTTACAGGGCGGGGCACACCGACCCCCACAGCGCCCTGGGGACGGGGGCCCTCGCCGGCGCCGCCGCAATGAGGCACGCCATGGAGGAGCACGGTCTGGAGGGCACCGTCAAGGTCTACGGGACTCCCGCCGAGAAGGTGTGCGCCAAGAGCTGGTTCGCCGCCAAGGGCCTCTTCGATGGCCTCGACGCCATGGTGGGTTGGCACCCAAGGCAGGCCACGACGGTGATGTACGAGACCCAGTGGGGCAGCTACTGGAACGCAGCTTTCGTATTCGAGTGCGTCGAGCCAGAGAAGTGGATCGCCCAGGCAGAAGACCTACCCAGGAACGCGCGGTGCCCCGGCGCCCTAGACGCCGTCGCGCTGATGTACACCACCACCAAGTACACCAAGGAGGCCATGCTGCCGCGCACAGGCCTCTGGACCATCAACGAGGCCGTGATGGCCGCCGGCCAGGCAACCGCCGACAACATGCCTCCCCTCGTCGGCATTATCCAATACGCGTTCAGGAGCCCAAGCCTCACCCAGCAGGAGCAGATAGCCAAGGTGCTGCTCAGAAACGCGGAGCACGTCGCGGATGTCACGGGCTGCAGGCTAACCGTAAGGTGGGTGACCAGGCAGCGCACTGGCCTCTTCAACAAGGCCCTCGCCGACCTGGCCTACGAGAACTTGGAGCTGGTGGGGCCGCCGAGGTTCACCGACGAAGACAGGCGGAAGGCCAACGAGATACTGGAGAACCTGGGCTACCCGCCCCAGGAGAACCCGTATACCAAGGAGCTCACGCCGCCCACGGAGTGGGAGCGCATGTGGCGCAGCGTCATCCCGAGCCACCAGAGGAAGTTCGGCAGCGACGACTACGTCGAGTTCATGTGGCACTGCCCCGCCGTCTGGATACAGGTCTACAGGCCAAGGCTGTCGGTGCCGGGGGAGAGGCTGCCCGGATGGACCCACGTGGCGCTGGGCGGCATGAAGGGACCCATCGACCGCACCATCTACACCGCGGGCAAGGCCGTCGGGGGCACCATGCTGGACCTGTTCACCGAGCCGAGGAGGCTGAAGGAGTGCAGGGACGAGTGGAGGGAACGCATATCGAAGGAGCACGAGCCGCCTCAGCTCGACCCGGAGTGGGACCCGCCCATCGACCTCCCGTGGCCCGAGTACGTGATCACCGAGAGGGGCTACGACTGGCACATCCCTACATCCAGGAATTAGCCCCAGAGGGAGAAGCTTAAACGCATAACCATCGGTTTTATCAATGATGAGTAGCCCGAGCTTCGACGAAGTGAAAAACAACATCGAGTACCGCCTCAGCCAGGTCTACGAGCTCCTGGACGAGCTCGAGTACCAGCTGAACAGGTGCACCCCGAGGGAGTTATACGACTACATGACGGGCGAGACCGACACGGGGGACACGATCACGCTGCTCGACGTCATAGGGAACGAGTATCTGCTCCTCCACGAGGCGTACGAGATCAGCGAGCTCAAGAGGCTGGGCGTCGAGATAGGGGCGAAGACCCTCGTGGAGTCGGCTAAAGAGAAGATATACGAGGCTCACCTCAACGCCATGGAGTTCGAGCTGGACTACGCGCTGCTTCTGGAGGACTACTACTGGCTGAAGCTTAGGCTTGGCCACCACGAGAAGGCGGTGAACGACGACCCGTGGATGCCCGACAGCTGGAAGCCCAGGGCCAGGGAGATATTCGAGAACTACGTCCAGTACCGTGGCCTATAGCCCCTGTTCTACGGTGTTGAACACCTGTTCTATTTGATGGGTATATTAACTTCCGTAGCGTTTTGATGCTCGACTGAATATGAACAAGTCACAGCAACTATACGCGGTGACCGCCATATGCCTCAGCATAATACTGGCGGGAGCCATAATAGCCTACAGACCCGGCGTGGTTGAGCCGACAGAGACCTCCACTGGGCTACCTGACTTCAGGTTCCCCGGCGGCGTCGGCACAAGCATGGGCATCGAAGCCTTCACCTACGCGGGCGAAGACGCCCAAGCCAAGACCATAAGCCTTGGAGGCTCGGGTAGCGCCTCGGCGCAGGCCGACCAGGCTAGCATAAGCATGGGGGTCGAGGTAACGGACGAGTCCGCCGCCGACGCCATCAGCGAGAACGCGGCCAAGATGGCTGCCGTGATCGCCGCCGTCGAGGCCCTCGGGGTCTCAGAGGACGACATCTACACCTCACAGTACAGCGTCTACGCCCAGTACGACTGGACGGAGTCCGGACGCGTCTTCAGAGGATACACGGTGACCAACATGGTAAGGGTCACGGTGAAGAACCTGGACGACGTGGGCCTCATCATCGACGCGGCTGGTTCCGCCGGCGCCAACAGAATGGACAGCATAAGCTTCGAGCTCAGCGACGCCAAGCGTGAAGAGCTGAAGATGAACGCCTACGTGGCGGCGCTGGAGGACGCCCAGGCGAAGGCCGATCTGATCGCCGAAACCCTTGAACTAACCATCACAGGCGTCCAGTCGGTATCGGAGAGCAGCTACGTCCCCGCGAGGACCTACCAGAGTGTAGCCGAGGCGGACTACGCCATGGGCTCCGCGCCGACGCCGATACTGAGCGGCGAGTTGACGGTGTCCGTGAGCGTATACATCGTCTACCTCTTCGCGTAGACTCCCCAATTCATTTTTCCATTATTTTTCATGAAATCTATACGGGTACTAGGTACACGCAGTATGTAGCGGCTAATGATTTACATGATAGTTAGATGAGATTTGTTTCCCCTTTTCATAATCATTAAAACACGATCCGGGGACGCTATGACGCACATCTGGTGTACGGTATGGCAATCAGAAGAAGAGGGATGGCCCCCATACTCGTAACCGTGGTGCTGCTCGCGTTGACCCTGAGCATCGCCTTCGGCGAGTCGCTTCTCGACACGGCTCAGATCAAGCAGGGCAGCCTGGTCCCCATGGCCTACGCGACGGAGGAGGGCCTGACCAAGGAGGTGGGCGAAGTCGTCAACTTCAAGGTCAAGGTCAAGAACACCGGCAACACCGAGACGGGATACATAATTGTCGCCAAGTGGAGCCTCCACGGGGAGGGAGAGTGGGAGACTGCTTGCGTAGAGGACGTCTGGCTCGGGCCAGACCAATACGAACACCTAGAGATGGGGTGCCTTGAGATCACCGAGGACATGGCGGGCAACTACTACGATGTCAAGTTCCTGCTGTACGAGTACGAGACGGAGCAGCTCCTCGACGAGAAGACGCTGGAGGCGGCTTGGTATGTCGAGGAACACATAGTGGCCGGGACACTCGTAGACGCCTGGGTATACTAACCATCATTTTTTTGGCTTCACTGGGCAAACATTATACTCCATGCATCCAACTATGAGGCATGTACGGGTTAGATTCGGTGGCGCCCACGGTCTGCAGCCTCATGGGTGTGCAGCCTCCCCGCGGCTCCACGGCAGAGCCCATAGCAGAACTTCTGGAGGAAGGGAGAAAGGCCCTGGGCGGGGAGCCTGCAGAGAAGGCGCTGCTCTACGCCCCGGACGCCATCGGCGAATGGCTCTATCAGATGCATAGAGGAGAGTTCAAGGGCGTCTTGGGAGCGGCGCCCATCGAGGTGCCCGTCCTCTCCATGACGCCCAGCAGCACCCCTGTCTGCTACGGCAGCATGTTCACCGG